>Ga0105250_10000559_pt1 | contig 25162 bp, 26 predicted proteins | sample KBSS54metaG_FD_80425 | JGI IMG/M metagenome (GOLD analysis project Ga0105250, IMG submission 80425) | Switchgrass rhizosphere microbial communities from Kellogg Biological Station, Michigan, USA - KBS S5-4 metaG | ecosystem: Host-associated > Plants > Roots > Rhizosphere > Soil | place...
CAGAATTCGCTGGTATGATGCGCGGCATTGGAGAGATGCCGGAGTGGTCGAACGGGACGGATTCGAAATCCGTTGTACTGGCAACAGTACCTAGGGTTCAAATCCCTATCTCTCCGCCATACACGAAGTAGCCGAAGCCCCCGAAAACGTTGAAGTTTTCGGGGGCTTTGTCGTTTCAGGGATTTGGGTTAGGGCATTTTTAGGGCACTTTCAGGACCTCTGAGACCGCTGTAGGCCGGCTCTGGCCGTGACAATGGCTACGGTTTAGGGCTGAGTCTGGGTATGATTCGACACACGTGATGTGGCCATAATGGAAGGCAGGCTCCAATGTTTGTGTACCTGGATGAAACTGAGTTTGGAGAGGGGCAGTTCAGCGGGTACGCGTGCCTGGTGACTCCACAGCGAATCGGCCAGGAGGTAATCGAAGAGGCGCTTGATAAACTACGAAATGACCCAGATCGATTCCATCCTGATCAGCAGCCCATGGATGATCGGACGTTGGAACGCTCGTTCTTTCACGCTGCTGATGATAGCAAGAACGCCCATTCTCATCTGTGCAGAGCTATTTGTTCGCATGTGAAGGGGGACTTTAAGTCTCATGTCTTCCACACGGCGAAGCATTCATTTTCGTCAAAAGAAGACCTATATGATTTGGCGTCAAAATTGGCGGTCATCGGTTTGTTTTCCCACTGTGTTGAGTTGACTTTCGTCTTTGAGCAGCGGGGGAGCTTAAACGTTGCGGCGCTGCTTTCTAAGTGGTGGCCAGATTTATGGTTCGATTTAGCACGCAATACCTACGTTGCGCCATTTGTTGTCAAGTACTATCCAAAGGTATCGTTTGAGATTGCTGGAAAGTCTGAACCTGGACTGCAGGTTGTAGATTTCATGCTTTGGGCTGCGCAGAAGGCGAGGATGGATTCTCGCTCTAAATGGTTTGAGCGTTTGCCGGGATGGAGTAAGTGTAAAACGACTACAATTGACGGTGGTTGGGAAGGTGAAAGCATAAGGATGCTGGAGCCGGAATCGCCTAGTGTTCGTCGCTATGATCTGGATGATTGCAAATTCGATGATCCAAAATATAGCGAGTTGGACATATTATGGCAGATTGTCGTAAATGTTCAGGTGGTAATAAATACATCTTGTTTTTTGAATGATATTTCGAAAATTAGTCATTTTTATGATGATGTCGAATACTTGTGTAAACAGCGTATGGTTGTACATGAAGTGCCGCATATTAGGAAAATGGCCGCGTGCTTTATAAGACTTTTTGATAATATTGAATTGGTTCATAGGGAAATGCCGACAGCTGAAAAAACATTTTGGCTGGCGGCTCGTAAGTGTATGGCTTTAGTGTTCAGTGAGGGGGTTATCGCACAGCTTCACGCGGTGCGCCTCACCGACATTAGAAATATGTTGATAGAACAGCAGGCGCATCAGTTGTCGATTGGTGTGGAACCTGCCCCGGCTGCTCCTTGATCGAACCCCATCATCTTGGAAACCATTTCCGCCATGCTTTTGGTGTCCTTCGAGATCCAGCGCCCGTAGTGCTTGCGTACCATGGTCGTGTCGCTGTGGCCGAGTTGGCGGGCCACCCATTCAATCGGGACATAGCTCGACAGTGCTTGGCTCGCGAACGTGTGGCGTGCCTGGTTGGCACCTCGATGGCGAATGCCTGCTTTGTCAAGGTGGGCGGTGAACCAGTTGCTGACGGTCTTGCCGTTCCACAGCAGGCCGCTAGTGGAGCTGCGGAACAGGAAGCGGACACGCTCATGCTTCTTAGTGATGTTGTCTCGCTGCACAACAGTGATGTGCGTGGGTTCGGCATCCTTTGCTTCCGCCACGATCATAGTCAGCAGCTCAAGGGCCGGCGCGATCAGTTCCACTGTTCGAATGCGCGAACGTTCTTTGGGTACTTTGAATTCCCCTGCGACTAGGGCGCGCCTGATCGTCAGAGTGCCGGCCACCAGGTCGACGTCCTCTACACCGGCTGCGATCAATTCGGACAGAGACAGCCCGGCCCAACAGTTGAAGACGATCATCCGGCTGTCTGCCATTCGCTCCGGATCGGCGGCGGCTATCCGCTCGATCTCGCTCCGGGTGAATGGGTCGGCGAATTCGCTGTCGCTGTCAGACTGGATGTTCTCGATGCGCTCTAGGGGGTTGAGCTTGATGATCTCATCGCTGAACGCATCCCCCCATACCCCCCTTATGATTGTGAAAACGTCGTTTACGGTTTTCGGTTTGAGTCCATTGGTGAGTAGTTCGGCCTGGAACAATTCAAGCTCGCTTTTGGGGATGCTTGCGATGGTTCTGCCGGTGAACTTCCTCCTGACATGCTCCGACTTGCTTTTGTAGTTGATGAACGTGCTGTGGGCCTTTTTAACCCTGGCAACTTCAAGCCACTGAGCAATCCCCTCGTCCACAGTTCTTTTGGCCGGCTCGTTCGGAAGTTCCTGTCTAGCTTTGAGCCAAACCGAGTCGGGAAAGTGCGCCGCATAGTCGAAGCGGTTTTCCTTAATCTCGGCAAGAATGGTTCTGCGCTTGTTATCCGCATAGGCGATGGCAGCTTTGTTGATCTTTGCGACATTGCGTAGAGGCTCGCGGCGACGTTCGCCTTCGTACATGAAGGCGATCCGAAGGAGGTTGCCATTGATGTCGACGCCCGTTGGTAGGGAGTCGACACCTGCAGGGAGTTTCACACTCATGGACGGCCGGCCATCCAATTTTCGATTTCAACACGGTTGTAGACAATGACGTTGGCTGGGTCGGTACGCCATTGTTTCTCTTCCAGCCAGATTCCACGGTCGCGATATTTGCGTACGGCCTCAGTGCTCAATCCGAAGACCGGGAACAACAACTCCTTCCGAATCCATACGGCAGGGGTGATGAGAAGTTGAACCGCTTCGGTCGGCTGTTTGTTTGCTTCGTGGATGGGTTTAACTTGTGGCTTTGCCATTGAGTAGTCTCCGACTTACCGAAGTGGTCGCAGGTGCTGCGCCTGCTTACGATTTTTCGCGGCCACATTGGCCATGTACGTTTCCCATTTGCCGCTCTCGCGCTGTTGCCGGATTCGGCTGCACCGCTGGTGTCGCTGCGTCGACCTGCCTTTGCCGCACACATCACAGATGGCAGGAAGGTCGAGGCTGTGTGAAGCCATAGGGGGCTGGATGCGCTCAGTCATGGTCTACCTCACGCTCCGACCTGTTAGCCAGGCGACCAATTCGGTGCGCTGATAACGGATACACGGTCGACGAAGTGCAGTTATCCGGCCCGCCTGATGAGCTGACCATTCGCGGCAAGGCCAGCGACATGCGCGGCAGCGGAAAGACCATCCGAAGCGGCAGTTGGGAGGGTGTGCCGCTGTCCGAGATCGTCACTGAAATTGCCAAGCGCAACGGCTGGGAGGTGGTTTGCCCGGTCACGACGAAGGTCGAGCGGATCGATCAGCGCAACGAGTCGGACTTCAACTTCGTCACGCGCCTGGCGCGGCAGTACGACAGCACTGCCAAGGTTGCCCAGGGCAAGCTGCTGGTGATGCCCCGGCAGGGAGGGAAGAGCACATCGGGCAAGTCACTGCAGGTCATCACCGTCAACAAGACCGACGTGTCCCGCTATCAGTTCCGGCTGAGCGACCGTAGCACGCAGAAAGCAGTGAAAACCCAGCACCAAGACCAGAAGACCGGCGCTTTGAGGGTGGTCCAACTCGACAACGACGAATCGCCGGATGGCCTGCCCCCCGTTCACACCGACCGCCATATCTACCCCAACGAGACTGCTGCCAGACAGGCCGCCAAGGCTCGGCTGGCTGCGTTCAACCGCAGCACGGCCGGGGTGCGCCTGGAGATGGCGGGCCGGCACGATCTGTTCGCGGAGTGCTCGGTGAATGCCCAGGGCTTCAAGGTCGGGCTCGATGGCGAGTACCTGGTGGAAAGCGTGGAGCAAGTGTTCACGTCCAGCGGGTGGACCACGACCGTGGAGTGCAACGGCGGCAAGAAGGGCAAGGCCAAGGCCTCGGGCAAGAAAAAGAAAGACGACAAGCCGCTCAAGGTTGAGCAGCTCTAACCCCTATGGCCGTATACGGCCATCACTGGAGAGACCAATGGCTATCTCAGTTCAACAGCTGCAACAGATCCTCCCCAACGCCGGCCGAAAAGCCGGCGTTTTTGTTCCCGGCCTCAACGCAACAATGGGCAAGTACTCGATCATCACCCCTCGGCGTATGGCTGCGTTCCTCGCACAAGTCGGCCATGAGTCTGGGCAGCTGCAGTATGTGCGCGAGCTCGGTAACGATGCTTATCTGGCCAAGTACGACACCGGGCGTCTGGCGGAGCGCCTCGGCAACACCCCGGCGGCTGACGGCGATGGTCAGCGGTACCGTGGCCGTGGGCTTATTCAGGTCACTGGCCGCGACAACTACGAGGCTTGCAGCGAAGCGCTGTTCGGCGACAGCCGCTTGCTCAACACCCCTGACCTGCTTGAGCAGCCCGTCTATGCGTCGCTGTCGGCCGGCTGGTACTGGCAGCGGGCAGGACTCAATAGCCTCGCGGACAAGGTGCTGAGGGCCGATGACTCGGTGTTCGAGCTGATCACCCGCCGTATCAATGGTGGCCTGAATGGGTTGAAAGATCGCCAGGCGCTCTACAAGCGTGCGCTTGAGGTGCTGCAGTAATGCCGCTGAATTGGCGTATCGCGCTTCTGGCCGCTGCGGTCGGGCTCTATGCCGGCGGGCGTGGGGCCTGGGTCTGGCAGGCCAGCGAGTACGGAAAGCAGCTGGCTGAGCAGGCCGCAGGTTATGTCCAGCAGTTGGCGGACAGAGATCGGGTTCATGGTCGTGAACGTGAGGAGGCTGCAGCTGCAGCCTTGGAGCAGCTGGCAGAACAGAAAACTCAGCGAAAAGACCTGGAGGATCGCCTGCAGGAGCAGGGCAAAACACACTGGAAGGAGATGAACGATGCAAAACAGATTCAAGATCGCCTGCGTGACAGGCTGGCTACTGCTGACTTGCGGTTGTCAGTCCTTGTCGACGCCGGAGCCTTTGCCGCCCCGGGTTGTGACGGTGGGGTGCGAGAAGCCGCCGGCACCGGAGGCGTGGTTCATGGAACCGTTCGCGCCCGACTTGACCCAGCGCATGCTCAACGAATTATCGCCATCACCGACGACGGTGACCGAGGACTGATCGCACTGAAGGCCTGTCAGGCCTACGTCCGCGAAGTCACCAAGTAGTAAAGAGGCGAGCCGGGAGGATGCGTCAACATCCAGCCCGGCCCACCGAACCCGCAGACCCTTCCTGCAAGTCCAGCCGTGGCCTCTGCCTTGTGCACAAAGCGCGGCGAGCCTATCACCTGTTTATCCATACAGTAAAGACTTGCATACCTATGACCTCTCCAATTATTCCCTGGATGGGTGGCAAACGCCGCCTGGCCGACCGCTTGATCCCTCTCTTTCCCCCTCACGAATGCTACGTCGAAGTCTTCGCCGGCGGTGCCGCGTTGTTCTTCATGCGTCCCCAGCCCGCCCCTGTGGAGGTGCTGAACGATCTCAACGGTGACCTGATCACCCTCTACCGCGTTGTGCAGAACCACTTGGAAGAGTTTGTCCGCCAGTTCAAGTGGGCACTCAGCTCCCGGCAGATTTTCGAGTGGCAGAAGATGACACGCCCCGAGACCCTGACCGATATCCAGCGTGCTGCCCGGTTCTTCTACCTCCAGCAGCACGCATTCGGTGGCAAGGTCACCGGACAGACATTTGGTACCGCCACAACTGGGCCGGCTATCAACCTGCTGCGCATTGAGGAGAACCTGTCCGCCGCGTGGCAGCGCCTCGCCGGCACCTACGTCGAGAACCTGTCGTGGCTCGATTGCGCAGAGCGCTACGATCGGGCACACACGTTCTTATACATGGACCCGCCGTATTGGCAGACCGCTGGTTATGGCCTGGATTTTCCGTTCGAGGAGTACGAGCGGATGGCTGACTTCATGCGTCGCTGCAAGGGCAGGGTCATGGTCAGCATCAACGATCACCCAGACATCCGCCGAGTGTTCGAGGGCTTCCACTTCGAGTGCCTTAATATTCGCTATAGCAATACGAACCAGCGACGAGGCAATGCCGAGGTTGCTGCTGAACTTGTGATCATGAACTGGAAGCCGTCAGCATTAGGCGGGCTTTTCTAGAGTCTCCTTCCTCAAGCACCGCGACCGTAGCCTCAAGCAAGGGTGCAGGTCTCGCAAGCTCCTGATTTGTGATGTCAGCGCTCCTCGGATAGGATAGAAAAATAAAGTGATAGCCATTAGCTATTAGTTGATCCTGTCTAATAGCTTTATTGCGGTCTCGGGTTTTGGATATGTGTCACTTAAGCAGGCTAGCTATTATTGGTGACTAAAGTTAGGGAAGGAATTGCTAAGGAATATAGCATGACTGAAGAGTTGATATTAAGAAAGCAAGAAATCCAAGAGAAAGTTAGTAGAAAGCTTATTGATGATATTGTTAATAAGCTAAAAAAGGGAGAGGTTTCTGAGGCTACGCTTTCCACTGATGAGAAAGTATTGGCTAGGGTGACCGATGGTATATACAGGCAGCCATCTTCTGCTATTCGGGAATTAATTTCGAACGCTTATGACGCTGATGCAGATAACGTTTGGATAGATACTGACGCGCCTAGATTCGAAAATATGACCATCAGGGATGATGGAAATGGAATGTCTATTGAGGTTCTCACAAACTTAATTCATCATATCGGCGGTAGTGCAAAACGAAGCGGTGACTCAAAGAAGGCCGCTTTGGGTGTAACAGATATAAATGATCCCACTTTAAGTCCAAATAAGAATCGACGGCTAATCGGAAAGATTGGTATTGGCTTGTTTAGTGTTGCCCAGCTAACAAGACACTTTTCTATCGTGACTAAGCAGGAAGGAACTGACTATTATCTGATAGCGGATGTGGTGTTAAATAACTACTCAGAGCAAGTGGTTGCCTCTCAAGAGAGAAGGGGAGAAGGCTTTGATACGGGTTTCGTGAAAATCAGGTCTGAAAAAACTGATAATCTTGGTGCGCATGGCACGGATATTCTTCTAAAGAATATTAAGAAAAGTGCTCGCGATCAGCTGAAAAGTGTTGATATTTGGCTGCAGGAGTCTGCTGAAAAAGGATCTGATCAAGAGTTCAAAGCATCCCGTCAATTTCATATTGGCTGTACGGATCAGGAAGATAAGGAGCTCTTAAAGGTTGCGCCTTCCTTACCGTGGAAAGAAAGCGACTCTGGAGATCAGCGATTTTTATTGCTATATAAGGCGATGATTGGTCGGTCTGCTCAAACGATTAGTCCAAAGTTGGAGAGTGACCTAGATAACTATCTGGGCATGCTCTGGGCTTTGGGGTTGTCAGTGCCTGTCGACTATATTGATAAGCATCCGTTTCTTCTGACTGGTGCTGAATACTCTAAGGTTTATCGACTCAATAACGACCCTAAAAGCAAGGCTGAAGAGATTGACCTTTCGCCGTCGGTTACCATTAAAGATCACTTTGGCTTGGAGACCAAAACCGATAGTACCGGCTTTAATGTTTATATAGATGGTGTGAAATTATATCGCCCTATTAAGTTTACCGGGTTGCCGTCGACCGGTGCTGCAGTTAAGAATCCAATACTTTTTGTCGGGTCGGCTAAGCCGGATGTTTCAAAGTATAGCCCTGCTTTGACGGGTGGTGACCTGGCATTTGAGGCATATATTCTTTGGTGTCCGAAGATTATTCCTAAAGAGCATAACGGCGTATTGTTAAGGATTAATAATGCAACCGGCATACTTTTTGATTCTACCTTCATGCGCTACCAGATTGCTGAACATGTCATTAAAGGGCAGTTAACTATCGAGATTTTTGTAAGAGAGGGTCTTGATTCTGCACTTAACATCGATAGGGAATCTTTTAATATAGCGCATCCGCACTATCAAATGATTATGCGGTGGTTGCATGATTCAATTCGCAAAGTGGTTGCTAAGTATAAGGACATAAAAAGAGGTAAAACTCGCGCGGCAAAAGATAATAAGGTCCAGGCTTTTGCCCAATCAGTGGAGCGTGTAGTTGATTCTGTAGCAGAGTTTGTGGGGAAAGAACGTGATGAAATTCGCCAGGTAGCGATCACGCCTGGAGGTAGTGATGTTGTTGATGTCTATCATGTCGACTCTGCAGAGTTCCAACAATGGGTGGGCTTGACTAAGGCTGGGACTGAACAAGAAGGAAATTTCCAAGAAAAAGTCAAGTCTGTAATTCAGGTCTTAGACGCTTTTGATCTTTTGGAAGGACTTTCTGAGAGCGAGCAAAAAGCTCTGTTTGAAGCAATTTCTAAGATTATTGGTGCTTAGGATGAGCAATATGAAAAATCAGTTCGACGAATTTGGTCTTGATCTGGAAGATTTTGGTCTCAGTCAAGAAGAGCTGCCTGAAAATGTGCGCGCTCCTGTGGAGGGTGAAGCTCCCGACGAAAATTTGTTTTTGCCATGGCATAAGCCACGCAAACAGTGGGTGCGAGATAAACAGTGGTGGAATCAAATTTCCTCTCATATTCTTCCTCATTTAACAGGGGTAGATACTGTCCGATACTTTGGTTTGCCAGGTGACGATATACTTGACGTTAGGTATCTGCAGCAAAAGCTTTCCGGCGCAGGGAAGTCGGTTTTTATGTTGGGTTTGTTGAGTAGTCAAAAAAGTTGGGAGTCGGCCCAGAAGCAGCTAAGTAAGGCTCTTGATTCGGCAGGTATACATAAAGATTCGGCAATTGAGCAATTAAATTTTGATCACTTGAATGATTCACGCTCCTTGGTCTATCAAAAGATGGAGAGAGTTGGGCATTTCGATGTCGTAAATCTAGATTTTTGCGATAATGTGATTGCGCCCCAGCTAAAATCGCGGCGTTTAAGCGCTATTAAAAACTTACTGGGCTATCAGTTTCAGGTAGTACCGAGGCGTTGGCTTTTGTTTTTGACGACGCGATCGTCGAAGAGTTCTTCCTGTTTGGAGACTTTTGAACTGCTGGCGGAGTGTTTAGATCAGAATCTGGGGGTCGAAGATTTTTGGACGGAATACCAAGCGAGATTTGGTGCTGCGCCACTACGAGATCGAACCATTGATCGCGAAGCGTTGGATGGTCAGCACTTTATTGATGCTTACACGGTCGGGATTTTTAAGATTATCGTCAATGAGGCCGTAGAAAAAAGGTATAAGATCAAGTTGGACAGCGTCGTTCGCTACGGCATCGAGGGAGAGGCAGCTGGACCGGACATGATTTCCATGTGTTTGGTTTTTACAAAGGTTATTAGCCGTCCTGGAGAAGTGGTACAGGCTCCCTTGAGCGAGCCAGACTATGCGCTCAAAGGTCTGCGAAAACTTAGTGAAATGCGATCTGTGGATGAAATTATAGTTGAGGATGTTGATAAGTATGCCCAGTGCGTTAAGCAAAAAATGGGCTTGCTAGAGCAGTCTGGTAGAAACGTCGATAGCTACATCCGCAGTGTTTGTGCTGCAGATATAGCGGCGATGCGTATCACTGACGAAGATCTGAAAGACAGAATTGCGGCTCTTTGACATCTGTCGATCTACTTGATGAAGCTCTTGATGTGTCGTCGTAAAGGCGTATGTTTTGAGCTTCCTCTTGAATGGTTATCCCAATAGCTTGTGCCAGCAGAGGGGGGACTGCGTTACCAATCTGAGTGTATCGAGGGCACTCATTTTTCCTTGCGCTGCCGCCGGTGGTGTATTTTCCTTGAAACTCAAACCAATCTGGAAATGATTGAAGTCGAGCATTTTCGCGTGCGGTAAGAATTCGAGGTTCAGAGTAGTGAACAATATCGTCTGGAAGCGTTGTGATTGTAGGTGCAGGAAGGCTCTTGTTAAGAACTGTAGTAGAGTGCTTTTTTGTTTCGACAAGTTTTCTCTCGGTGGTGTTCATTGAGAATCCCGGACGGGATATTGTCTGGACTTTTCTAAAGTACTCAATGGTTTTTGGACGGTGCTTTGTGAGCCTTAAGCTGTTTTCGAAAACGCCAAGCGCACCATGTCGCATGAGTTTTAAGTAAGGATTTAATTTTTTTGGCTGTAGGTATTTTAGTTGCTTAAAATTCTTTTCGCCTGAGTCGGTGTTATCGACGAGCTCCTGATTGGCGGTCTCAAGATCCGAAATGGCGTCTCCGACTGTTGTTTTTTTGGATGTTGGCAAACCAAGCTCTTGAAGAAACTTCTGGCGATTGTTAATTAGTTTTTCAAATAGGCCAACTTTTGATGAGCCATCTCTGACCTTGCTGCATAGTATGATGTATCTCTGTCTGTTTTGGGGTACGCCAAAGTCAGAGCAGTTCACTAATCCCCGCGATACATTGTATCCCAGTGCTTCAAGTTGGCTGGAAATGTAATCGGCGTATGAGTACTTCAGCTGAGTGTTGGCTGGTCCTTTAAATTGCATGTTGTAGCCAGAGACGTTTTCAATTGCAATAAATTGTGGTGACACAAGTTTTACAAGTTTTAGATACTCTTCCGTCATTGAGTTTCGAGGGTCATCTGGATTTCTTTTTCCGGCCGTCGAGAAACCTTGGCAAGGAGGGCCTCCCACAATTAGATCCACACTTCCTTGGAGCGATGCAAGCTGGGATTGAAATTGTGTTGTAAGCGTTTCACATGTCATTGCAGCAACGGGTAGCCAAGATGGCCAATTGAATTTATATCTCTTTCCGTTGATTAAATTATGCTTAAGCGTTTCAAATGCGAGCGGGCTTTTTTCGACAGCAAAGATTCCTTTGCACCCAGCTTGAGAGAGACCAAGGGACAAGCCGCCACAGCCGGCGAAAACATCAATAAAATTAATCGTCATTCGGATTTGTAATCCTGATATATCATGTCAATCGTAGTGTGGCGATAAAAAATTTGCGAATCATAACACGCCTTGCATTTTTTTGCCAGGGGAGTTCAGTTGGCGCTATTAAGTTCAGGAATGAAAGTGTCGTGAAAAATGGAAGGAGCTTTGATGTAGGGTTACTCGAAGTTTTAGACGGATATTCCTCAGGGCGCAGGTAACGCTTCAGCGCCAGTCTATGGGGTCACTCTGGAATTTTTCTTGTTCGAGGCGACGAAGTTCTTTAAAAGCTGATGATCTAGTTTTGATCTCATCCCATGCCCGCGCAAATGCGGGAAGTCTCAGGTTTGCCTCAATTCCCTCGGACCAACTTTCCCATACGTTAGATGTGATCCTCTTTTGTGCTCGAAGCGAAATTTGCTCATTAGTTAGATCTATATATCGATATAGCTCATCGAAGGCCTCTTCGTATTCGGTGTCACAGAGATTGTCACCCATTAAAGCTTTTTTGGGTAACTCTCCAGCCAGTTCGCGGTACTCCTTCCCCAGTGAATCCTCGAATTGTACCTGTGCTATCTCACGGCTGGTCTTTAACTGATGTCGTGCGTACCACACTCCGACCGCAGCTATACAGGCTGCGATCGCTGAGACTGCACTTCCAGTAGCACTAACAATATCCGTAACGTAAGACACGACGTTTCCTTGTGTGAGTTGGACGGCAGGGCGCTCGCTTTCAGCGAACATGGATTGAGCGCTTTACCGCTCCATTTTAGAGCATGCCGCCGCTGGCGTCAGTTGGGAGAGACCAATGCGGACTTTAAATCGAAAATCCAGGGTACAAAATTGGTATAAGAGTGGGGATGTCAGTCTGGATCCCGTGTATTTTGTGGTGTTTCCTAAGAGCATCCCCAATCCATCATCGGCGCGGATCATGGAGGCCAGCGGCCTGCTGCTTGCAGGGTCGCTTACGAGCGCAGGCGTTCTACCCCGGACGAGATAGCCTCAGCATGGATATCGAGGGTGGCTAATGCGGCCATGACGTTTTCATGTATGTGAACTGAGCCGCGATGGCTCACCCATAGCGAGAGCTCCTCCAGTGCTGTTCTTATAGCGACCGGGCTCAGATGCAACAGCCCGAGGGTGTCAGCTGTAGTCGAGGCTGGGTCATCCATGCGCATGCATCCCGATGCGAGAATGCTTAGGGCAAATTTAGGGCAAATCCTAGGGCGTTGTAGGCCCCTGCAGGCCATCCGCTGAAGCAAGAATAGGCGTTTATGCTGGCCTCCTGAGGCCTATTGAGATCCTCGGGCGGGTTCAAATCCCTATCTCTCCGCCATATTAAAGGCCCCGAGCGCTGTATAGCCCTCGGGGTTTTTTCGTTTGGGGAAATTTGGGGGAATGGGGGAGCGTGTATTTCCCCCCAAGCGTTCGCTATCATTCCGCCATTGCCTACTACGAAAAGCGGCGTTCGGACCAAGAACCCCTGCAACATCAATTACAATCCGCGCAACGCCTAGCAGTGGCAGCTCGGCCGGAAAGAAGAGGCGGAAGCCCGCGCTTTGCCCGATTTGACAATACAGAGAATGGCATCCGTGCCTTGCAAGCTGCTGATCAACTACCGCGGCAAGGCCGGTATGCCTGGCGTGGGCGGGAACGGCATCGATACAGGGCTCGAGACCATCAACCGTTGGGTACCGAGCAGCGAGAACGACACCCAGGGCTATGCTGCTGTCGTGGTCAAGCGCCTGGGCGTCCGGGCGCGGACCCGATCGACATCAAAGACCCAGCCACGCTGCGCAAGGTGGTGCTCGGTATCATCATCCATGAGAGCGGCGGTAACCTGTATCCGTTGATGATAATTGATGAGTGTATCCGGCGGGCTTTGGCATGAGCGTCTGGCCTGCGCGGCTGCCGCTCTTCTTGTACTTCTGGCGTCCCATTGGGGGGCTACCAGCACGGCATAGCGGGCGAAGGGCGGTCAGGCATCAGTGCAACGGGGCAGCGGCGACCGCTTGGTCGAGGTAATCGGCGAACGATCGGCGCACCAGGAAGATCACCGGAGCGCAAACGCGCAGCAAGAGGCGCGGGTAAAAGCGTATGACGAAAGAACGATTGCTGGTGCTGGCGCTACTGACGCCGATGCTGCTGGTCACCGGCTGCGCAGTTAAGCCACCCAGCTCATAGTCACCGTCAGTTGCCCCGGTATGTATATCGCCGCTATCACCCAAGGCCAGGCAGCCACCCTTCCGCCACGGTGCTCTCAGATTTACTCACACGGGCCGATGCTCGAGCGGGAGAATTGGCGAAAGCTTATGACCGAGCCCTGTCAACTGGGCGTGCGTGTAAGGCGTCTTACATTGCTCTAAAAAGATAAACAAAATGCAGGAGTAGGGCTCTGTAAGGTCGTGATTCTGAACTCGATTAAGCCTTCGAGGTGAAGGTTGTCGAGCCGCGAAAAGTAGAAGGCTTTCTGTACTTAGAGTTTAGAGTTCTTTAGATGACCGCCCTCGATGATCATGATCAATCTGTGAGTGAGTCGCCCACTACGATTCGTTATCATAAGGTTGCGCTGCAGGGCTTGCTGAGATGAGATGCTAAAAGTATTTTGCATTAAAGAGTCGGAGCGCATATATTTACAGAGAGCTTGGACTTAATTGAATTTCTTGTCTAGTTGGTGGAGCTGGATTTATGCTTGTGCTTGATGACTTTCGCTTTGAATCCCATCGCTTGTTGCTTGAAATTGACGCTTCAACAAATCTCCTTATGATGCTTGTAGTGGCAAGGAACGTAACGGGTGATGTGTGGGCTAATGCAGTGAGTCGTCACGAAGCGGCCTATGAGGCGTGGGTTAGCATGCTCCGTAGTTCCTCTATTAGCAAATAGGACGTTTAGACACTCGTGACAGGATGTCAGGGAACTAGCGACGGCTTAACTTGTTTTTTTGCCATCCAGTCACGAGGGCATTAAATTTAAGGTGGTGTAACGGTAATAACTGTCGAGCCAGAGAACGCACCGGGGGCCACGGTTCCCCGGGTGGCAAGGGTCGACTCGATGTTTAATGGGGCTTGGCCATTTGGAACGGTCACGTTGATACCCGCTGTGGCGTCCTTGCCATTGATCGTGATCTTCGAGTACAGGCTTTTGTCGTCTCTGAGCTGCACCCCGTTAGTGTCTGTTCTGGATGCTGAGACGGTGACGCTGGCCGGGCCCCGACACTTTAGCTGGAGCTTGGTCGAAGCCTTAGCCCCGTTGGCTTCAATGTCGGATAAAGTTTTGTGGTTGATATTGGTGTCCCCTGTGATATCGCATTGTAGCGTCGGAGCAACAACACGGGTGCACGGGCCGAACAAGTTAAATGCGGCGCCAAGATTTCCAGAGGTTGTTGCATATGCAAAAGAGATACATAAATTATTGCTTGCGTCTTGGTTAGCTACTAGAATCGAGCCGCTTAGAGGAACTCTGAAGCCGACAGCCTGTAGGTCGGAGTACAGGTCGCCCAAGGTTGAAAGTTCTCGCCGAATAGGTACGCTCCATATAGCGTAATGACCTACCTGGTAGCCCGGCCCCCACGAAACCTTGGTCGCTGACAACATAATATTGCAAGTGTTTAATAGTGGGTCGCTATCCCTACACGGATTTACCCCACTTGTAGTTGTTGTCCAGTCGGTTACGGTAAAGTAGTAACGTACACCCCCCTGCTCATAACGACTTTGCGTCGTCGTGATGTTGATCGCTTGTGCTTGTGCAGCTACAACACACAGTAGTACTAATGCAATGGTGCGGCGTAACGTGGTCGTGTATGAGGCTTTCATGGTCGTTACTCGTAACTCAGTTCAAAGGTCATTGACGCTTCAAAATCGCCTAGTCCTAGGGTGCGATTGGCTAGAACCTCGGGTGCTCCTTTCAAGTAGGCATTGAAGTTGAGCGCGTTATAGCCGCTGGTCAGTTCGCCCATGGGATGGTTCTTGTTCAGCGGCAGTGCGGTACCGCCCGCCGTCTCCAGTCCTACCATCAAGCCTTGTACAGTGGTGCTTTGCAGCAACAGCAGGCCCGGCGGTTCGCTGCTTTCATTGCCGCTGAACGTGATATTGACCATGCGTTTTCCGACGTCTAAGTCGCAATTGTTCAACCGCAGCACGATCGGCCGCCCTTTGGTTCTCCCGTTGAGATAAAGGTCCTTGTTGACCACGCTTTTGAAGTCCAATTTGATCAACTCATCTCTCTCATCAAGCACGCAAGGCTCATTCACCAGCGTTCCTGAGAAGTACAGGTTATCTTCTGCTGCTTGCACCGCCGAGACCCACAGGCTGGCGGAGAGCCAGATGGTCAGGATAATGGCCCAATTGCCCATACAGCCTCCTAGTAGAGTTCAGCCATCAGAAGTGCCGAAGCGGTAAAGTTGGTGCTGGGTAACTCCGCAGCGGCAAGCTTCACCGGCACGGCCTCCAGTATCGGTGGTGTGGATGCGTTCACATCGATCTCTCGAGGCTCATTAGGAATGAGTGTGGTACCGCCGAGCAGTACCTTGATGCCTAGGTCGTTCACAGAGCTTGTCAGTGCGGTATGGTCGAAATCCGCATACTTGCCTATGAGAGTCAAGCGCATGTGCCAAGTGATACCAGTCCCGGAAGCACCCGGGCATGAGATCTGGTACGGAATCGCCTGGCGATAAAGTTCGCCATCAATGCGATTAACGGCGATATTGCGCTCGAAGCGCACATTGATACGGCCGCCTTTGTCGCTGACAGTGCAGCCCGGCGGCGCCAGCAGGTTGCCGGTGAACTTCAGGTTGTCCGCGCCAGCACAAATTAGGGGCAGGGTGGCGATCGAAAGTATCGCAAAGGTGCGGTGCAGCATAATCATCGATAATCCACCACGAGAGTTGCGCTGGCATCCAATTTGCCGGCTTGAACCTCACTGTTTTCGCGCTTGACCAAGACGGCTTGCAGCACAGGCTGTTTGCGGGTGTCTATATCTGCCCAGGTATTGAGCGCAAGCGGCACACCGTCTTTCTTCAAGGCGATACCGAGGTTGTCGTAACCGCGTACCACTAACAGTTGAGGATCGAACGCTGGGGTACCGCGTACTTGAATGCGTAACTCATTGGTCGCGGAGCGGCTGCAGTCGAGTGCGTATTCCAGGGTGATGGTCTTGTACGTGCCATCGATGCCGGTGGTCTGCACATCGCCAAAGGGGGCAGTGATGGGGGCGTTTTTATTGATCACGCACGGGATCGCCGCATAGATGACACCCTCGATCGTCACCTTTTGCTCGATGGCATGCGTCATGGTTGCGCAAGCAAACAGTATGGCTAGCAGTGCGGGCCGTGCGACGGTCATTGCCAGACCCTTAGTCATATGCAAGATTCACATTGAGGCTGGCGCGGAAGGCGCCCGGGCGCAAAGGGGCGGATGTGCGCTCAGGGCGGATGTAGTATGTCAGTTGGTTGTCACCCGGGGAGACGAACCACCCGGGGGCGGTTCGGCCCAGGCGTACATCGTTGCCTTGGATATCTAGCAGGCGTAGGCCGAAACCCTCGGCGCCGCTCACCCTTATAAGCGCGGGCGTATTGGCATCGGCGACCGCGTTGAACGCCATCGTGGCTACCGGCTCGATGGCGCTCCAGACCAAGGTGCCTTGCTGCTCATCCTGACGTCCGCCGTTGACGCGTATACAGCCTTGCAGTTTGAGATGCAGGGCTATAGGCGCACCCTGATCGCCAATGCGCAACAGGCGGGCAGTGCTCAAATCGCCCAGCGACAGAGTCTGGTACGCAGAACTGGGGTCCAGGTAGCAGGCGCTTTCTAACAAGGTGCCGGTGACCTGGAATTCGGCCGTCTGAGCAAGATTGCCGGCGGCATGGGTCAAGACACTGGCATTACATAGCCAGGCGGCAAGACAGATACGGAGTCCAGGCTTCATGATTTGCCCTCACTGGAATAAGTCGTCGGGTGTCAGCGATTGCTGTCAACGGGGCTGGCGTTGCAGCTGTCTGCAGTACAGTTGAACTGCAGTTGCGGGCGGCCGCCAAAGTCATTGACGTAGGTCAGCACTGGCTTGTCGCCCAGCGCCTTGCTGCTTACGCCCAGGTCGAGTTGGCCTCTAGGGGCGATCATCAGGGGTTTGAAGTCGGTTGCGCTGGCGGCCTTGAGGTTGGGCGTGGCATCGATCAGGGTGACGTAGTATGGCGTCGGATTGTTCACTAGATAGCGGTCGTTCTGGCGGGTCAGGGTCAGCTTTTCCTGCCACGGGGCTTCGTTAACACCGGACCTCGCGACGATCGCCGCCGGTCGATAAAACAGCTTCACACGCGTTTGCAGGGCAATTTGCAAGGTATTGGGCTGGTCGCTGCGTGGCGGGATTTCGCGCAGGTTGAAGTAGAACAACGATTCGCGGTCCTGGGGCAGTTGGCTAAGCTCAGGCAAGCCTTGAATCTTTACCTGGCTGTTGCCCCCTGCTTCCAGCCGCTGGATGGGCGGCACTACCACCAGGGGGCTAGTAATTTTTTCGGCCTGCTCATTCTCGATCCACGCCTGTGCAAGGTAGGGCAGTTGGGTGTTCTGGTTACTGACGCTGAGGCTGATCGATTTCTCGCTGCCGGTAAAAATGACTCGGGTACGGTCTAGCGACACTGCGGCCAGGCAGGTTTTCGCCGCGCAGGTGCCAGCGAGGGCAAGCAAAGTCAGGCTGATGCATTTAAAACGGGTGTTCATAGAAGTACCTATTGCAAATAGATTAAGCGGCGGAGTCGTCCGTATCGCTGACGGGCTGGCAAAGCAGTTCCAGTTGTCGTTCGGGCGATACCACCTGGTCAGGCAGTGTGAAATGGCAGCGCGCGCTGCCGTCCCATTGCAGCGACATGGTTTCGCCTGGCTTCATGCCGCTCAGGTAAGTCGATCCTTCTTCGCCAACAATGCCGGTCTCCTGGCCGCGGCTGTTCCGTGCGCTGGCGCCAAAGGGCGGCGCGCGGTGATTGGCCATGCGAATGATGACCATGGCCTTACGGCCGGAGATCACATCGAAACGGCGGTAGCCGATCGCGCCTTCGGTCAGGGTTGCCTGGGTGATCGACTGGGTGGCTTCGACATCGTCGGCCAAGTCGTCCAGCACAATGCTGGCCTGGTTGCGGTAGTAGCTGTTGACGTCCGTCACCACCGCCTTGCCGAAACGGTTGGTGCGAGTTATCCCGCCGTTGCCGCGCACGGGTACGTCGGCAACGCCCTGGGTATCAACCAGCAGGCGCGTGCCGCCCATGATATTGCTGCGATGCAGGGCCGCACCTTGTGCAGTCAGCGTGGCACCGCCTTGCAGAGACAGTCCTGCCGACGTGTACTCACCGGCCTGGTAACTGGCGCTCGCAACTACCTGAGCTTCATCCCCGTCATGCGACAGAAAACCGCTGGCCATTGCTCCGCTGGAGGACTTACCCGCGCTGAGCATGTAATTGTTACGCGCATCGATACGGTCGTAATAGCTCAGGCTATGAGAAGTGTCGCCGCGATTGACCGACGAGCTGTAACTGAACGAGCCCGTGCTGTCCCAGGGGATGTTGACCGATAAGTAGGCACCATCATCAGAGGTGCCTTTGCCCTTGTTCTGGTACGCGGTCAGGGATAGGCTGAGGTTCTTCAAACCACCGACATCGAAATAGCGCGACACTGACAGGCTGTAGCGGTCGCTTGCCTGGCTGTTCCAGTAAGTCTGGTGGTTGTAGTTGAAGTACATGCTGAGAGCTGAATCGCGAAATTGTTTGCTCACCGTCGCGGTGTACAGCTCCTTGCTCTGGTTCAAAGGTTGGCTGCCACGCCGGGCCTCGATGAATTCGTTCATGCTCATGTAGTTCTCTTCGGAGAACCGGTAGCCGGCGAAGGTAATCTGGCTGTCGTACTCGTCGAACCGCTTGGAATAACTGGCACGGTAGGACTTACCGCTCAGTGTGTCACGTTCCGGGATCGTGGCCCGTGACTGCGTGACGTCGAATGACAATGCACCGAAAGCCATCAGGTCGCGACCAACGCCAACGGCGAGGGATCCATAGTCCTTGGCACCAAGGCTACCGCCATACAGCGACCAGCCGTTGCTCACACCCCAAGAAAACTCACCGGTGGCGAAAGCGGGGCCATCGAGTTGATGTTCCCAGTCAGAGGGTTTGCCGGTGGCCAGCTTGTAGCGCACCGTGCCAGGACGTGTCAGGTAGGGAATGCTGGCCGTGTCCATCTGGAATTCCTGGACGCTGCCATCCTGTTCCTCGACGCGCACGTCTAGCTGGCCAGAAACCGCATCGTTGAGATCCTGAATTCGAAACGCCCCTGGGGGGACTTGGGTGTCGTAAAGCACGCGGCCTTGCTGGCGAATGATCACGCGCGCGTTGGTGCGGGCCACACCGCTGACTTCCGGGGCATAACCCCTTAGATTGGGGGGCAGCATGTTGTCGTTGCTGCTCAGGTTCACCCCGGTGTAGCGGAAACTACCGAACAGGTTGGAGTCGAGGTAGTCTTCCCCGACGATCAGGTTCGAGCGCAGAGACGGCATCGCGCGTAGCGCATAGAAACGGCTCCAGGCGAATTGGTTTTGTGACGGCTGGTTGTCACTACGTTGCATCTGGGTCTGCCAGTCGCCACGCAAGCGCCAGGCGCCGAGATTGATCCCGGCGGTACCGTTGCCGCTGAGGTTGTCGCTGCGGCCTTTGCCCCGCGTGCGGTCGGTGGTCTGGGCATTGAGGTTGTAATCGAAAAGCACACCGGAAATGCCCTCGTCCCAGCGAGATGGTGGGTCCCAGTTCGGCGCAGTATATTCCAACTGTTCTTGGGGAATGCTCACGTACAATGCCGAAGTGCCCAGGTTGCCACGGGCCTGCATGCCGGTAACGCTGGCCAGGTCCAGGCAGGCGCCATCGCGCCACCAGGTGAGCGACTTAATAACCTGTTCTTTCAGACCCAGTTCATTGACCAATGCCGGCGAAAGACAGGGGACGCTGCTTTTCGGATCGTCTTCGGCCGGAAGATAGTCGACAGCAAACTCCGTCAACGTATCGCGGTTCACGTGTACCATCAGGTTGTATTGGCCGGGCATGATGAAGTTGGCCGAAGCAAACACCCCAAGATCAAGGTTCTCGCGATCTTTGAGGTCCAGTACATCTGTGTTGAATTGGAACTCTTCGGCTGCACTTGCCCACGTCGCGATACAGCACAACGCCGTGGTAGCCAGTACCTTACGGTGATTCACGTGACTAAGTCCTTGAGCGAAACTGCACAAATGATTGTGGGGCAGTTCAGAAGTGCTGAATGTTAAGCTTGATGGTGGCGTGATAATCGCCTGCTTCCAGTGCATGTCCGACGCCAACGAGCGTCAATGAGTAGTTGAGCATTAGGCTGTCAGTAGACAGTTCGTTGTGCTCAAGTACCATGCCTGGCGATACTAATTTACCCTGGCGGTCTTTTATTTGCAGGGCAATGCCTTTAGCGATGCCCTCGATAGCAAAGTACTTTCCATTGGGTTGTCCTTCGAATGTCAGTTTAAAGCGCTGGGAAACATCGGTGTCGTTGGGCTTTTCCGATGCAATACAGTCGCTGATATAGAGGGTTAAGGAATGCTGCGATGATGTATCGCCGTTTAGCAGGCCATTCAGTGTCATAGGTTTGAACGCAATCGTTTGACGATCGCTACCCACTCGCATATTACAGGCGCTGTCCACGATGCTCCCGCCCAGTTGTACATGCCCTTCGAGTGCATCGGCAGCACTGGTGGGCATGATTAGAGGGCATAGAGTCAGCAGCAGGACGGTTGAGCGAATCATTTAAACCTCCGCAAACTCCCCGCAATAAGCGATCCGTGCTTACTGCGGGGCACCTCATCACGCGATCCGTGCGTACTGCGGAGCACCTCATCATTACGCGATCCGTGCGTACTGCGGGGCGCCTCATTACGCGATCCGTGCGTACTTCGGAGCACCTCATCACGCTATCCTTGCGTACTGCGGAGCACCTCAGTAACGGATTAGCTTACTGATAAGCGAGGGTGAAGTTGGCGAACGTTTCGAAGTCACCCGGTTTGATTGCGGCTCCTGTTGCTGCGCCGCCACCAGCTGGGGCAACCATGTCACCCTGCAGATAGGCTTTGAACTCGAGGTAGGTGTCGCCATTGGACAGCGTCTGGGCAGGAGAAGCGTCACCCAGCTTGATCAGCTCACCGGTGTGATCGGCGATGGCCAGGCTGGCGCCTTGGGCCGTACCTCTGATAGCCAGCAGGTCGGGGTTGGACGCAGGCGAACCGGTGAAGGTTGCAGTGGCCGACTTCAGTGCGCCCAGTTCACAACCGCGCAGTTCGATCTTGAAGGTTTTCGGAGTGGATTTTCCGCCGTCTTTCAGGGAAACATTGGAGACTTGATCCATCTCGACGGTTTGGTATGCCGACTCTTGGGCGATGGAGCACGGTGCCTCAATAATTGCGCCCCTGAAGGTAATGCGACCGTGACCTTGATCTTGGGCAAAGGTGACAGCCGAGGTGGATGCCAAGGCAACTGCCATGATCGCGCCAGCCAACGAACTAACTTTCATTTCATACTCCTAGGTTGATAGTGAAGTGCTTGAAGGGGGCTTAGTTGAACACTCTCTTTCTGCTCGGGTATCTGTGTACCGTTGAGCTGGAGTAAGCCTAGGGGGCGAAAGGGAAGAAATGAGTAGGAAATTGCCTACGGAAGCATAGGAAATTTCCTACGGGTGCATTTATGCAGCGATTACCGCGTCAATTCATTGCGTTTGGCAAACTCCGCCAGGTCAACCAGCGACGTAGCGCCCAGCTTTTGCAATAGCCGCGTTTTGTAGGTGCTCACAGTTTTATTGCTCAAAAAGAGCATGTCGCCAATTTGTTTGTTCGAGTAGCCCTGCGCCAAGTATTGCAATACCGTCACTTCCCGGGCGGTTAATGAGCGAATCTGCTCCAGTTCCGACAGTTGGTCGGCAGGGTTGACACTGTCGAACGTGAGCGAGGGAAAGAACGTATAGCCGGCATCCACCGATTTGATCGCTGTAATCAGGCTGCCCAGGTCCTCTTCCTTGTTGACGAAACCGCGTGCACCTAACTGGATACAGCGACGGCATACCGAATCGGCAGGTTGCGAAGTCAGGATAAGCACCTTGCTACGCACATCTAGCGTTTTAATCTTGGTGATAACGGTAAACCCATCCAGTTTGGGAATACCAATATCGAGAATGACCACCTGCGGGTTGAGCTCGCGTACCAGCTGAACCGCATCCAGGCCATTGTCCGCTTCGCCCACCACGCGCATGCCGTGCTTTTCCAGCAGCACCCGGACTGCAAGTCGAATGACTGGATGATCGTCAACTATCAGAACGCTATGCATAGTGTGAATCTACCTTGAGAACGCGCTTGTTACGGAACGGTATCGATAAGCCACTAGCAGGTTATCACCATTAGCTGCGTAGGACAGAGCTGTACTTGCTTCGGAAATTTCCGATGGATGAGAGGAAATTTCCCATGGAGGTGTCAGATGCGAGCCTTGCAGACTGTGGCTCCTTCAATTGCGTGCGTGTAGACCTGCGATGCAAGACTTGACTGTTCTGGTGCTGGAGGATGAACCCTTCCAGCGCCTTGTCACCGTGACTGCACTGGAAAAAGTGTTGCCGGGGCCCATTCTGCAAGCGGCGGACGGCCACGAGGCCGTTGCTGTGCTGTCAGCCTGCGACGCGGTAGACATTATTATCTGTGACTTGAGAATGGCTGGCATGGACGGCTTGGCGTTTCTTCGCCAAGCCAGTAGCAGCGGCAAAATTGGGGCTGTGGTGCTATGCAGCGAACTGGACCCGGCGCTGCGTCAAGCCACGGTCGCGATGATCCACTGTCTGGGCCTGACTTTTTTGGGCGACTTGGGCAAGCCTTTCAACCTGGAAGGATTCAGCCAGGTGGTCAAACGCTATAGGGAACACTGCAGCGCCGCGCCTAAAGTGTTGTCGCCGGCAGAGCTCCCCACGCTGAACGATGTGCAGCAAGGCTTGGACAACGGAGAGTTCGAGGCCTATTACCAACCCAAATTTACCCTGCAGGGGCAGCAACTGGTTGGCGCAGAAGTGCTTGCACGCTGGACGCACCCTCAATGGGGGGTGCTGCCACCCGCACATTTTTTACCGGTGATGGAAGCGCACAACCTGATCAACCGCTTGTTCTGGCAGCTGTTCGAACAGGGCCTGTCTCTTCAGCAAAGGCTGGCAGCGCAGCGCCAGGGGATCGACCTGGCGTTCAACTTGCACCCGGCGCAGCTGGCGTGCGCCGCGTTGACTGAGCGCATCACCCTGCTGATCAAGCGGTCACAGGTGCCAGCGGCCAGCGTGACGTTCGAAATCACCGAGTCTGGTCTCATCAGTGCACCTGCCAGAAGTCTGGAAAACCTGGTGCGGCTGCGTATGCTCGGTTGTGGCCTGGCCATGGATGATTTTGGCGCCGGTTATTCTTCATTGGATAGACTAAGTGAACTGCCATTTAGTGAAATCAAGCTTGACCGGGCGTTCGTGCGCAAGATGCAAAACCAGCCCAAGAGCGCTGCGATTATCAGTTGCTCGGTGGCGCTGGCCCGGGCGTTAGGCATCTCGCTGGTTATCGAAGGTGTAGAGACCGTCGAGCAACAGGCTCACCTGATTGAGTTGGGCGCCACCCTTGCCCAAGGGTTTTTGTTCGCCCGGCCGATGCCGGAAAGCCACTTCATCGACTTCTGCATGCAGCGCAGGTTGTGAGGCAGGTCCTCATGAACGAGCGACGGCAACCACTTTGAACTATTATTGCGCCGCCACTGGCGGCGATCCCCAGGCTCCTTCGGTTTCTATCTCGCATGCATTTACGTTCTTTCTGCCTGTCCATCGGCCTACTGTTGAGCAGCGTTCCGCTGCTGGCTGCCACCCTGCCTTTGGCCCCGCAGGTGTTGTCCAGCCAGCTGCGTATCGATCGTCACGATATGGCGATCACGACTGAAGACTGGCATTGGCTGCGGCACAAGGCTGAGCTCAAGGTGGGTGTGTATGCAACCGAGTCCGCGCCGTTTTCAGTCTATGCCCAAGATAACCTGTACGAAGGCATCAGCGCCGATGCAACCGCTCTGGTCGCTCAACTCTTGGGCTTGCAGGTGAAGGTCGTTCCCTTTGCCAATGAGCAGGACGCGCGCAAGGCATTACAGGCCGGTAGTGTCGATGTCATCAGTATTCACGGCAGTACAGAGCCTCGCCCCGACCTGCTGCTGAGCATTCCCTACGCCAGGGACCGGCTGGCGGTGTTCAAACGCAGTGCCGAACCCCGGCATTCACCCCCTGATCTTGCCGGCTTGCGTGTCGCGATCACCCACGAGCATAGCGCCGAGCTCAAACACCGCTACCCGCGGGCCGTTTTTAGGGTGTACGCCGACCATGAAAAAGCGATTGCCGCTGCCGCCTTTGGGCAGGCGGATGTTTACTTGGACGACCTGTACAGCGCCTATTACCTAATCAATCGTTCGTTCTACAACTTTGTCCGTTTTGAGCGTTTCTCGGATGTTCGCGGAGGCGACTACAGTTATGCGCTGAAGGTCGACAACACGCGTATGCAACGGCTTCTCAATGTCGCCCTCACATCCATCGGCGAAGATCAGTTGCGCAATTTGGCCAAGCGATGGGTGGGCAACAGCTTCATCCCCAGTGAAGACCCCATTAGCCTCACCGTAGAGCAAACACGCTGGATACAGCGGCATCCGGTGGTACGCCTGGTGATCAATGATGACCTGGCCCCGGGCGCCTATTTCGATGCTAGCGGGGTGTTTTCAGGCGGCATCGCCGATATTCTTGAAGTGATCACGCTAAGTACCGGCCTGCATTTTGAAGTGGTTTCCCGCAGTGGTGGCTTCCCCCAGATTATCGACGCGGTGCAGAAGGGCAAGGCAGATCTGGCACTGATGACGGCAAGCTCGGAGCGCGAGGAATACCTGCGCTTTTCCCGGCCACTGCTCAACAGTCCCTTTGTATTGCTCAGCAACATTGACCAGCAAGGCAAGCTGGGCAATCTGATCGACAAGCGTGTGGCGGTACCAACAGGTCATGTGGCCATCGAAAAACTGCGCGAGCGTTACCCCGAAGCCAGGGTGGTTGAGGCGGGTGGCTCGCTGGATTCGATGAATCTGCTCTACGAAGGCGATGCGGATGCCGCCATGGTGTCCTTACCCGCTGCTCGCTATTACATCGAGCGTTTATTTCGAGACAAACTGGCCATCAACCAGATACTGGATGTTGGGCCGGCGACGGTCAATTTCGCCATGCGTCGTAGTGACGTAGAGCTGCAGTCGATCATCGATAC
>Ga0105250_10000563_pt1 | contig 24835 bp, 22 predicted proteins | sample KBSS54metaG_FD_80425 | JGI IMG/M metagenome (GOLD analysis project Ga0105250, IMG submission 80425) | Switchgrass rhizosphere microbial communities from Kellogg Biological Station, Michigan, USA - KBS S5-4 metaG | ecosystem: Host-associated > Plants > Roots > Rhizosphere > Soil | place...
AGGCCCATCTCGTGCACCGCCGTGGCTACCATGTCGGTCATTTCCTGTTGGCGGCCCGCGCGTTCGGCGGTGTTGTCTACCACTTGCGCGACATTTCCCACCGAACTGCGCAGGCGCTCGCTGGTGGCCAACACGTCGGCAATCATGTCGCGCTGGCTACCCAGAAAGCGGTTGAAACCACGGGCCAGATCGCCCAGCTCGTCGGCGCGGGCATCGTCAAGGCGGTGGGTCAGGTCACCACCGCCACTGCCGATGGCCACCAGGGCCGCCGTCACCTGGCGGATCGGCCGTACCAGGCCACGGGCCAGTACCACCACCAGCAACAGGCAGACAAACGCCACCGCCAGGCCGATCAGACTGGTCAGCCACATGGCCTGGCGTGCCTGGGCGTAGATCTGCGCCTCGGGCACTTCCGCTACCAGGCTCCAGTTGAGGTCGCGCAGGGGCAAGGCCAGGGCCAGGTAATCTTCGCCGTCACGCTGGAAAGCGCTGGTGGTCAGGCCGGGGTGGCCCAGCACGGCAGCGGCGGCTTGCGGGCCGATCTGCTCGGCCAACTGCCGCTTGCCGCTCAACTGAGCATCGGGATGAACCTGGATCAAACCGTCGTTGCGCACCAGGAACACCTTGCCGTGCTCGCCGAAACTGTAGTTGTGAATCAATTCCGACAGTTCGCTCATGCTCAGGCCCAGGCCTGCGATGCCCAGGGTCTTGCCCGCTTGCTGCACCCGCAGGTCGATGAACAGCGTCAAGGCGCCCGTGCTGGTGTCCGTGTCGATGTTGAGGGTGCGCGGCTTGCCGCTGTCCAGGAACTGGTAGAACCAGGCGTCCTGGGCGTTGGCCCGGCTCAAGGTACGGTCCAGGCCTTTCTCGGTGTAGTAATGGTTGCTGTCGGCGCTGGCAATCAAGGCGGTGAAGGCTTTGTGCTCGCTGCGCACACCTTCGAGATAACGAGTGAATGATGGCACTTGGGCACCATTTTCGCCCTCAGCCAGCCATTGCTGCACCAGCGTGTTGCTGGCGATGTCGTTGGCAGCCGTCAATGGCTTGCTCAATATCCGTTCAATGTCATTGCGCATCGCTTCCACACTGGCAGGCAGTGCGGTTTCCAGCAAATAGCTCTGGGCCAGGCGGTTCACCACCACGGTGTAGATACCCACCACTATCAGGATGCTGACCAGCAAGGCGGTGCCCATGCTGAGGATCAATTGCCATTGGATACTGCGGCGCCACAACTGCATGGGTGTAACCCTCTGAATGTCTACATCGGATGACCTGCAACAGCCATGCCGATTGTATACATTAGCCAGACCAACGGTTACACAAGAAGATAAGGGCAGCGGCTGGCGCTCGAAAGCATGCTGGCAAGCCAGCTTCTGCAGGATCGGGGGAGTCGGGCGAAGGCCCCGCCGCTGCTGGCGAGGCCCATCCATCAGCCGTGGCTGATGGTGTTTTTGATCACATCAACCGTGGCGTTGACTTGCTCTTGATAACGGTTGAGCGCTTCGGCGTGCTGCTGCTGCATTTCCAGCTGCTTGGAGCACAGGTTCAACGCCGCCAGCACCAGCAACTTGTCGCCGATGAGGGAAGGGTACTTGCGCTTGGTCTCGGCCAACGACGCGTTGAGCAGGCGAGTGGCGTCGAGCAGCTTCTGCTCTTCACCCGGCGGCGCCTTGAGCGAGTAGACATTGCCCAGGATCGAGACGACCTTGATCGACTCCTGGTCGGTACTCATGCGCTCACGGCACCAGCGCTAGCACGCTGAACCAGGGCCTGGATGCGCGAAACGGTGGAGGTCTGCTTCTCTTCCTGTTCCATCAGGTTCAGCTGCAGGCTTTCGTTTTCTTCCTTGGCCTGGGCCAGTTGGGCGGTAAGCTGGGTGTTGTTTTCAGTCAGTTGGCGGTTCTGTTCAACCAGTTCGCTGACCAGTTGTTCCAGTTGGCTCAGAGTTGTTTCAAGCATGGTGTTATCTCGGCAGATTCAAGGGGCGGTAACGATAAAGAAAAGTCGCCGCGCAGGCCAGGGTTTATCGGGCTCGGAACCATGAAATCCGCTGCGGCGACCTTCCTGGCCACGCTTCGGGCCAAACCCGAAACAGACTCAGATGGACCGGCATAATTGCACCCGGTTCCCACTGGCCATTGGCCGTGCGACAAAAGGTCCCTAAAGACTTGGTGCCAAAGACCGATAGGCATGGCAACTGTCTGCACCCCGCACGGAACGCACCCCCTACCTGGAACTCGCCATGTCCCTACGCAACATGAATATCGCACCCCGTGCGCTCTCCGGCTTCGCCTGTATCGGCGCCCTGATGATCATTCTGGGCATTTTCGCCCTGGTGCAGATGGGCAGTATTCGCAAGGCCGGTGAAGAAATCGAGAACAACACCCTGCCCAGCCTTTCCAACCTGGGCCAGATCACCCAGATGACCCTGCGCCTGCGTGTACTGTCCTACCGCCTGCTGGCCAACCGTGATGCCCAGACCCAGGCTGAAGTCCTGCAACTGCTGGACTCGCGCAACCAGCTGATCGCCAAGGCCCAGGCTGCCTACGAGCCGCTGATCGCCGGGCCCGACGAGCGCGCCGCTTACGAACAACTGAAATCGGCCCTGGCCGAATACCATCAACTGGAAGCCCAGATGCGCAGCGCCAACGCCGCCAACGACCTGGATGCCCTGCGCAAGGCGGTTAACACCGACCTGCAGGACAACTCGTCGCGCATCAACGCCGCGCTCGACAAGCTGGTGGAGATCAACACCCAGCAAACCGCCGACATGAACAAGAACGCCGCCGACCAGTATTCGTCGGCGTTCACCTTGGTGGTCACCCTGCTGATCATCGCCGCGGTGCTGACCTTCCTCTTCGCCTGGCTGCTGACCCGCAGTATCGTGGTGCCGATCGACCAGGCCCTGGCCGCCGCCGAGCAGATCGCCGAGGGCAACCTGACCCGTCCGATCCACGTCGAAGGCCGCGCCGAGGCCGCGCGCCTGCTGGTTGCCATGGAGAAAATGCAGAACAAGCTGCGCGACACGCTGCAGCGTATCTCTGGCTCCGCGACCCAACTGGCTTCCGCCGCCGAAGAGCTCAACAGCGTCACCGACGAAGGCGCCCGTGGCCTTGCCCAGCAGAACCACGAGATCGAGCAGGCCGCCACCGCGGTCAACGAAATGACCAGCGCCGTGGAAGAAGTAGCCCGCAACGCGGTGAGCACCTCGGAGGCCTCCAAGGACGCCACCACCTCGGCCAGCGACGGCCGTGACCTGGTCCAGGAAACCGTGGGCGCCATCGAGCGCATGAGCAGCGACGTGCAGAGCACTGCCGAGCTGATCGGCAACCTGGCCAACGAGTCCCGCGACATCGGCAAGGTGCTGGACGTGATCCGTGGGCTGGCTGACCAAACCAACCTGCTGGCGCTGAACGCCGCCATCGAGGCTGCGCGCGCCGGTGAAGCTGGCCGTGGTTTTGCCGTGGTCGCCGACGAAGTCCGCGCCCTGGCCCACCGCACCCAGCAGTCCACCGCTGAAATCGAGCGCATGATCGGCAGCATCCAGGGCGGTACCGAACAGGCCGTGAACTCGATGCGCAACAGCACCGAGCGCGCCGCATCGACGCTGAACATCGCCAAGGGCGCGGGCATGGCCCTGGACACCATCAACGGCGCCATCGTGCAGATCAACGAACGCAACCTGGTGATCGCCAGCGCGGCGGAAGAACAGGCCCAGGTGGCCCGTGAGGTTGACCGCAACCTGGTGAACATTCGTGACTTGTCGGTGCAATCGGCTACCGGTGCCAACCAGACTACCGCGGCCAGCGCAGAGCTGTCGCGCCTGGCGGTGGACCTGAACAGCATGGTCGCGCGTTTCAGCCTGTAAACTGCGTCGCCCGTTTCCCGAGCTTCGCCCGGTCCCACAGGTTCCTCCGTGATCTGCTGGGACCGGACGACGCTTGGGGAAGCATCACAAGATCAATACTCGATCCGCACGTCCCCTTTCGGCACACTGCAGCACGAGAGGATGTAGCCATCGGCCACGTCCTCGTCGGTAATCCCGCCGTTGTGCTCCATTTCCACCTCCCCGCCCAGCTTCATCACCTTGCAGGTGCCGCAGATACCCATGCCGCACGCCTTGGGAATCATCAGGCCGAGCTTGGCCGCTGCCGCATGCACGGTTTCCCCCGGCGCCACGCGAATGCTCTTGCCGGCGGCGGTGAATTCCACCTGGTGCAGGTCTGACGCATCCGGTTCGGGTGCCTCGGCAGCCTGTTCGGCATTCTCCACCGCATCGGCGCGAGCCTCCGGCGGCGTGGCGCCGAAGGACTCCTCGTGGTAACGGGACATGTCGTAGCCCGCCGCCTCCAGCAGGCGCTTCACCGCATTCATGTAGGGCGTGGGGCCGCAGCAGAAGATTTCACGTTCCATGAAGTCCGCGGCGATCAGTTCCAGCAGCTTGTGGTTCAAGTAGCCACGGTAGCCTGCCCACGGCTCACCCAGCCCATGCTTCTCGCAAATGATGTGCAAGCTGAAGTTGTCGATGCGCGACGCCATGTGTTCCAGCTCGCGGTGGTAGATGATGTCCTTGGGTGAACGGGCGCTGTGCACGAACACCATGTCGACGTTGGCGTTGGTGTCGTAGAACCAGCGTGCCATCGACATCACCGGGGTAATGCCCACCCCGCCGCTGAGGTACAGCACCTTCTGCGCCGGGTAGTCGATGGCGTTGAACAACCCCACGGGGCCGTGCACCGCCAGCTCCTGGCCCTCATGCAGGGTGTCGTGCAGCCAATTGGACACACGCCCGCCCGGTACACGCTTGATGGTGATGGAGAAACTGTACGGCACCGATGGCGAGCTGGAAATGGTGTAGGAGCGCATCACGGGCTGGCCGTCGATCTCCAGCTCCAGGGTCACGAACTGGCCGGGCTTGAAGAAGAACAGGATCGGCTGGTCGGCCATGAAGCAGAAGGTGCGCACGTCCCAGGTTTCCTGGATGACCTTGACGCAACGGACCACATGGCGGCCATTGGCCCATGTCTGGGTATTTACCGGGCTCAGGAAGCTGTTGGACATGCTCTTCTCCACGGCCGACTGTCGGCCTCATGGGGAAGGATTCTGCTTGGGCCGTGTGGGCGTCACTTTCCTATCTGCGACATTCACATGCTTATGGCGACCAGCCCCATGGTACAGGGCCTGGCGCGTCGGGAATGGATTGGGCCATGTCGCCCATGGATAAGGTTCGCGGCCCGCGCGGACGCACACTCCACCGCAAATGAACCTGCTTTATTCCGTGCCTTGCGTTGCAAACCGTATCAGCCACTTTTCGCGGCCGCACAGACGGCCATGAGGACACACACGATGGACGTTACCGCTACCCTGAGCCTGGGCGACCCGCTGGAACCCGCACGCAAGGCCACTGCCGAAATGCTCCAGACCCGGGAGCGGACGTTCTCGCTGCCCCAGCCGTTCTATAACGACGAGCGCCTGTTCGATATCGACATGCAGGAGATCTTTCACAAGGAATGGCTGATCGCCGGCATGACCAGCGAGATCCCCACCAAGGGCAACTTCATCACCCTGCAGATCGGCAAGAACCCGATCATCGTGGTGCGCGGCGCCGAAGGCGTGGTGCACGCGTTCCACAACGTCTGCCGCCACCGCGGTTCGCGCCTGTGCACCAGCGAGAAGGGCAAGGTCGCCAAGCTGGTCTGCCATTACCACCAGTGGACCTACGAACTGGACGGCCGCCTGCTCTTCGCCGGCACCGAGATGGGCGCCGATTTCGACATGAAGCAGTACGGTCTCAAACCGGTGAACGTGAAAACCGCCGGCGGCTACATCTTCATCAGCCTGAGCAACAACCCACCGGCCATCGACGAGTTCCTGCGCACCCTGGACCACTACATGGAGCCCTACGACATGGAGAACACCAAGGTGGCGGTGCAGACCACCCTGGTGGAAAAGGCCAACTGGAAGCTGGTGCTGGAAAACAACCGCGAGTGCTACCACTGCGGCGGCTCGCACCCCGAGTTGCTGAAAACCCTGCTGGAATGGGACGACGTCACCGACCCACGTGCCGACCAGGCCTTCAAGGACCATGTGGCCGCCTCGGCCGCCGCTTGGGAAGCCGAAAAGATCCCTTACGCCCATGCCAGCTTTGGCCTGCGCAACCGCATCGTGCGCATGCCCCTGCTCAAGGGCACCGTGTCCATGACCCTGGACGGCAAGGTCGGCTGCAAGAAACTGATGGGCCGCATCCAGAATCCCGACCTCGGCTCCATGCGCATCCTGCACCTGCCCCACTCGTGGAACCACTGCATGGGCGACCACATCATCGTCTTTACCGTATGGCCCATCAGCGCCCAGGAAACCGTGGTCACCACCAAATGGCTGGTGCACAAGGACGCCGTGGAAGGCGTGGACTACGACGTGGAGCGCATGCGCCAGGTGTGGGACGCCACCAACGACCAGGACCGCCGGCTGGCCGAGGAAAACCAGAAAGGCATCAACTCCACCGCCTACCAGCCCGGCCCGTACTCCAAGACCTACGAGTTCGGTGTGGTGAACTTCATCGACTGGTACAGCGAACGCATGCTCAGCAACCTGGGCGCGGCACCGGCGCCTTACCTCAAGGGCGTGGCCGTTCACGAGTAACCCCACGGCCAGGTCCGGTCAGCGGAGGGCATCACTCAACCGCTTGGTCAATAAGTGATCAAACCCGGTGCAGCCCTCTCCCCACGAGGGCCCTGGCCTTCCGCCAACATCTTATCCACAGCCAGGCCCACAGTAATTGTGGGCAACCGCTGCCCGCCTGTGAAGAAACCCAAGAAAAACCGTGACTTATTCAGAAACATACCTGTTGGCTGTATTTGATCAAAAAACGAACAAATCTCTACAGGCCACGTCTTTAAAGGCTCACAGGCTTAGGCGAACACCTTATCCACAGAAGCGCCAACAGACTTTGTGCGCAAGTTTGACGGTGCAAACCCTGCCCTGTGGAAAACCGCTGAAAGCAGCGGATTACGGGCGTTTCCTGCAGGCAGACGAGGAAATTCATCCGTATCGATCAAAAAATGATCAAAACCGGCAACGCCTTGAATCACAAGGCTTCCAGCGTTACGCGAACAGATTATCCACAGAGGCACCAACAAGGATTGTGGGCAACATTGGCTAGCGCAGGCCCCTTGTCCACAGCAAAACCCGAGGAAAATCAGCTTCCTGCAATGATCATTTTTTGACCAACAACCTCCAAGCCATAGCCACCGTGGCCTGCAGCCATGCACCAACAACTTATCCACACGCACACCCACACGGAATGTGAGCAACTCGTCGCAGGACCCCCTACATCTGTAGGGATTGCCCCCATTTGGATGAGTGACCACCCTGTATGCATCAATAAGAAAAGGGACCTCCCATGCATCCAGACAGCCTGCTCTCCGCTTTCGCCATCGCCCTGCTGCTGGGCATCAGCCTTGCCAGCGCCGAGCCTCATACCAATTGGCACGACGTGCTGCAGGTGGGGCTGCCGCTGTGCATGGCGGGCGTGGTGGCAGTGTTCTACTGGCTACGCCGCCACCAGCCGCGCAGCCAGGCACGCAAGCAGGTCCAGCCGACGCGCAGCCTGTTGATGGTGTGGGTGAATGTACGGTGGGAAGGGGTGGGGCGGCGCAACTCCTGAGCTTGCGCAGAAACCACTCGATAACCTGGAGGCGGCCGTGCTGTCGTTCATCAAGGAAGCCATTCTGGCTCACCGGCTACTTTTCACGGGGGCTACGGTCATGGTCGCTACTCTGAAACTGTGTGCCCTCGCTCCAGCGTTCTTTCTCGGAAGAATCATAGACAGCCTCTCTGCGCATCAAGCGCTGAATGCCTACACGATCGGCTTGCTACTGGCTGCTTTTTGCGCTGTGACCATTTTGCAGTCTGTTATCAACCCCCTTCAGACCTACCAGCTGACAAAACTGGTTCAGTTGACCCTCAAGGACAAATCCATCGAGTGGACAACAGCCATTATGAACAAGGAGTTCGAGCAGTTTTCCTCGCTCCGGCTCGGCGCCCTGATCAAGGGAGTGGAACGGGGTATCACGGCCCATGAAAAGCTGCTCTCATTTTTCATCCTGAACGCTCTGCCCCTCACCATCGAACTGCTACTGGTAGCAGCCGCCTTCATCTACGTGGGTGGAAACCTGTTATTCGTGATGCTGCTGGCGACATCAATTGCGTATCTAACGGCATGTCATCGACTGATCATCTGGCGCAGGCCACACCTGGAGGCGGTCAATGACCAGGAAGATCTTGTCTCGACTCAACTGTTCGACGGTTTGAGCGCCGGCAAAGCCATCAAGTTGGAACACGCCACCCTCCATGCGTTGCAACCGCTTTTCAATAGCTACGGTAGTTATGCACAGGCGGCTACCCAGGTTGCGAGTTCAGCCGCGGTACTAGGGTCTGCACGGATTTTATTCGTGGGCCTGTCGACAGCCGCGTTACTGGCATGGGGAATACACGATAGGTTTCAGCCCGTCCCAACACTGTCGGTCGGCGAACTGGTGGCCATCTTTTCGATCGCTGGCGGGCTATTGGTCAACATCAGTGGCCTGGCCGATGCCTATCGGACGCTCGACCAGTACATCGCCGACAAGCGTCGATTGGTTGAGCTGCTGGACCTCGACGGGCTACCGCTTGATCACCCTATGCCCGATGACCTGCAAGCAGAGCAGATCGGACTCCTTCCTCAGCCCGGTGAAGCGTTAGTGCCACTGCGCTTCAACACCAGCCAATCAGTAGCCATCGTGGGGGCGAGCGGCGCTGGCAAGACAACGCTGCTGGAAACCCTGGCGGGACTGGTGGCAACGGCCCGGCATCGCTTGATAATCAACGATAGCCCCATGGAACACCTCACTTGTTACCTGAAGATGGTCAGGTACTGCCCCCAGCACCCCGGTTTCGTTGAAGGGGAATTTCGCCAAGCGGTGCTGTTCGGGCAACCTCCGGCCCCGGTCATGGAGCCGTACGTTGACGCACTGGGGCTGCGAACCCTTGTGGATAACCGCACGATCAGCGAGGGGGGAAAGAATATCTCCGGGGGGGAGGCGAAACGTCTCACCCTGTTGCGACTGATAAACCGCCCTGGCCGCTTCAACCTGTTTGATGAGCCCACTGCTTCCCTGGACGCCGAAACGACCACCCGGGTTTGGAACGTGTTGTTTGCTGTATTTCAAGGAAAGGGACTGGTGTGCATCACCCACGATGTCGACGCGCTGCACCGTTTTGACCGAGTCTTGGTGATGCGCGCCGGTCGTGTGGTGGCAGACGGCCCTTGGCAGGAGCTGAAAGGCCGGCGGGACGTCGGCACGATGATCGAAGAAATTGGCGGGTGAGGTGCTTAGCGCACTACCCCCTCCTCCACCAACACCTTCAGAATCGCCTGCGCCCCCTCCTGCGCACTCACACCCTTGAGCACCTGCCCGCCGCCACCGCTGGCCTTCGCCGTGGCCGCCTTCATGCGGTCGGCGCCGCTCTTGGCCTTGATCACTTTCAACCGCTTGGGCCGTGGCTTGGCGGGGGTCAGCTCGGCCCCTGTGTATAAGTCGTCGAGCACTATCTCTACCTTGTCCACCTGGAACTGGCCCCGCTGGGCTGGGCCGTAGGCGCTTTGCCGGGCTTTGGGGGCGGCGTTGTCGACGGTGGCCAGGAGCGGCAAGCGTACTTTGAGACGGCGACGCTGGCCGCGTGGCAGGGCTTGCAGGACCTGGGCGACACCATTGCTGACCGACTCCACTTCGGCAAGCCCGGTCACCAGTGGCCAGCCCAGGCGTTCGGCCAACAGGAAGGGCAGCATGCCCGACCCTTCACCGGTTTCGGCCTGGCTACCGGTGAGCACCAACTGGGCGCCGACGTCTCTGAGGAAATCGGCCAAGGCCGGCACCACGTCACTGCCCGGGGTTTGCTCGATGACGTCCATCTGTTCCAGGCCCATGCCCAGGTAGGCGCGCAGGGCGGGTTCGCGAACGTCGCCGGCGTGCACGACCTGCAAGTTATCCCCAGCCAGTTGCAAGCCCAGCTCGACGGCGCGCGAATCCTGTTCGGCGCGGCGGCTGCGGCCGGAGGTGGGGTGGGCGCCGATGGACACCAGGCTGACGACTTTCATGTTCATGTGCACCTCAGGCGGCATCGCGCTTGGCTTCGTTTCGGTAGGCCGCGACCGCGTCGATCAGCGCCTTGAGCAATTCGGCGCTATCGCCGATCACCGACAGGTCGGCGCGCTTGATCATGTCGCAACCGGGGTCCAGGTTGACGGCAATGACCTTGTCGCAGGCGCCGATACCCTGCAAGTGCTGGATGGCCCCGGAGATGCCCACGGCCACGTACACCCGCGCGGTCACCCAAGTGCCGCTGGCACCCACCTGGCGGTCGCGGGTCATGAAGCCATCGTCCACGGCCACCCGGGATGCGCCTTCGGTGGCGCCCAGGGCGGCGGCGGTGCGGTGGAACAGGGCCCAGTCCTTGACGCCGTTGCCGCCGGAAAAGATGAATTCGGCCTCGGCCATCGGGATGGCGGCCGGGTCCACGGCTACCGCGCCCAAGTCCTCGATGCGCGGCAGGGAGCGGGCCACGGCGCTGGACAATTCCACCGGCAGGGCTTCGTGACGGGTTTCATCCACCGGTTCGGCGCACTCGGCGGCGGCCAGGATCAAGCGCGGCATAGCGCGGCTGATGTCTTGCTGGCCGGCGCCAGCACGGCCAACACAGGCACCGTCCTTGACTTGCCAGATGCGTGTCGCCGGGCGCTCGCCGAGGCTGGCGCCCAGGCGGCGGCCAAGTTCGCCGCCGCCGCTGCGGCTGTCGGGTAGCAGCCAGTGGCGAGGGGCAAACTGGTCATCCACAGCCCGCAGGCCCTGCACCCGCTGCTCGGGGGCATAGCCTTCGTATTCGCTGCCGGCGATCACCAACAGACGGTCGACGCCGGCTGTGGAAAACCCGCTTTCCTTATGTTCGCCAAAGACAATGGCCAACACCGCGCCGTCGTTGCCAGCCAGTTGACGGGCCAGGCCAAGCAGGTCCCGGTCGTGGCTGCTGAGGCGGCCGCCGACCATGTCGGGCACCACGGCGATGTAGAACGCCGGGGCCACCACCTGGTGCAACGGTAGCAACACTTCAGCAGCAGCGCTGCGCTTGCCTGCGCCGCCCTGCTGGGCACCACTGCGGTCGATACGCTTGACACCATTGGGCCCGATGAAGCCCACGGCATGGGGATTCTTGCGGATCACCCCCTGGGGGCCCATCCAGGACGCCTGGGCGGGCTGCATGGCCGCGTGCAGCGGGTGCAGGCGGTTACGGGCGATCCACTCGGCCCGCGGGTCGCGGCGGATAATATCGCTCATCAATGCACCTCCGCTGGAATACGTTTAACCGGTGCTGGCTTTACCGCCACGACTTCCTCCACCAGCGCATCGGCCACCAGCTCGGCGATGTCCTTGATCAGGGGGCGAGGTTCAACCACGCCTTCGAGCATGGCGGTGCATTGTGGACAACCGACGGCCACCAGTTCGGCCTGGGTCTCGCGGATGTCGTCCATGCGCATGTCGGGAATACGCTGCTTGCCGGGGATGTCGGTGATCGGCGCACCGCCACCGCCCCCGCAGCAACGGGAACGGAAGCCGGAGCGCTGCATCTCGCGCACCTCGATGCCCAAGGCCTTGAGCACGTCGCGGGGGGCCTGGTATTCGCCGTTGTAGCGGCCCAGGTAGCAGGGGTCGTGGTAGGTAACACTGCCGCCCTTGTGCTGGCCCAGGTTGAGCTTGCCAGCCGTCACCAGTTCGGCCATGAAGGTGCTGTGGTGCTGCACCCGGTAGTTGCCATTGAAGGCGCCGTATTCGTTTTTGAGTACGTGGAAGCTGTGCGGGTCGCAGGTGACGATGCGGCTGAAACTGTATTTGCCCAGGGTCTGGATGTTGCGCCTGGCCAGCGTCTGGAAAGTGGCTTCATCACCCAGGCGCCGGGCCACGTCGCCGCTGTCGCGCTCTTCCAGGCCCAGCACGGCGAAGTCCACCTTGGCGGCCTTGAGCACTTTGACGAAGCCGCGAAGGGTGCGCTGGTTACGCATGTCGAAGGCACCGTCACCGACCCAGAACAGTACGTCGGCGGTCTTTTTCTCGCTCATCAGATTGAGGTTCAGATCGGCGGCCCAGTTCATCCGCCCGCCCGGGTTGAAGCCACCGGGGTTGTCGGTGGCGATCAGGTTATCCAGTACCTCGGCGCCCTTGTTGGGGGTGGCACCCTTTTCCAGGGTCAGGTGGCGGCGCATGTCGACGATGGCGTCCACGTGCTCGATCATCATCGGGCACTCCTCCACGCAGGCACGGCAGGTGGTGCACGACCACAGGGTTTCGGCGTCCACCAGACCATTGACGATGGGCTGGTGCGGATTGCCGCCGTGTTCGCCCACCGCCTTGCCGGGGTACGGGCTACCAGCGAACGAGGCATCGGTACCGCCGGCCAGGCCCACCACCATGTCCTGGATCAGCTTTTTGGGGTTCAGCGGCTGGCCGGCGGCGAAGGCCGGGCACGCTGCTTCGCATTTGCCGCACTGCACACAGGCATCGAAGCCCAGCAGCTGGTTCCAGGTGAAGTCTTTTGGCTTTTCCACGCCCAATGGCGCGGTAGGGTCAGCCAGGTCCAACGGCTTGAGCCCGGTGGAACGGCCGCCACCGAAGCGCTCGGCGCGCCGGTGCCAGGCCAGGTGCAGGGCACCGGCGAACGCGTGTTTCATGGGGCCGCCCCAAGTCATGCCCAGGAACAGCTCGGACACGCCCCACAGCACGCCCACGGCCAGGATCGCCGCCAGTACCCAGCCACCAAAATCGGCGGGCAGGATGCCGGCCACGGGCAGGGTCAGCAGGAAGAAGCTGCCCGAGAACGCCAGCAGGCTTTTCGGCAGGCGCATCCAGGGACCTTTCGACAACCGCGAAGGCGGGTTGAGGCGGCGTTTGAAGACAAACACGGCGCCGACGAACATCACCACGGTGGCAAACAGCAGCGCATAGCCGAGGATACGGTCATGCAGCCCGAAGCCGTGTACCAGGATCGCCAGGACGATGGACAGCACCGCGCCACCGGCGGTGGCCACGTGGGTGTTGGCGATGTATCTGTCGCGGGCCACCACGTGGTGCAAGTCGACCATGTAGCGGCGCGGCATGGCCAGCAGGCCGCCAAGCAGGTCCACCGGCGAGGCGCGGCCGTTGCGCCACAGGCGCACCCGGCGCAGCGCGCCGAGAATGCCCAGGGCCAAGGCGGCGAATAGCAGGATGGAGAGGATAGTGTTCAGCATGAAATCACCTGGGTGATAGCTGCAAGCCACAAGCCGTAAGTTGCAAGCGACGATCCAGACCCGACACCGTCGCGTTCACTTGCCGCGTTGAGCTTGCAGCTTGGGGCTGGGCCTCAGAAGTCCTTGCACAGGCGCAAAGCGTCATAGATCGCGGCATGGGTGTTACGCTGGGCCACGCAGTCGCCGATGCGGAACAGCAGGTAGCCGTCGCCAGCGTGGCTCAACGAAGGCTGCGGCTGGATGGCGAACAAGGCTTCGATGTCCATCTGGCCCTTGTTGCGCGAGTCCTGCTTGAGCTCGTAGTACAGCTTTTCGTCCGGCCGCACGCCGTTCTCCACCACCACCTGGTCCACCACCCGCTCTTCCTTGGCACCGGTGTATTCGTTCTCCAGCACCGCTACCAGCTTGTCACCCTCGCGGTAGACCTTTTCCAGCATCAGGTCGCCGGTCATGATCACTTCCTTGGGGTACATGCTCCGGTAGTAGGTGGGGAACGACGTACCACCAATGGCCACGCCTGGCTTGATGTCGTCGGTGACGATTTCCACCTGGGCGCCTTTGTCGGCCAGGAAGTCGGCCACCGACATGCCAGTGAATTCGCAGATGGTGTCGTACACCAGCACGTTTTTGCCGGGCGCCACCTTGCCGTCCAGCACGTCCCAGCTACTGACCACCAGGCCTTCTTCGGCGCCCCAGTGCTCGTTCTGCTCCAGGAACGGGTGCCCGCCCACGGCCAGCACTACCACATCGGGGCGCAGGTCCATGATGGTCGCCGCGTCGGCGGCGGTGCCCAGGCGCAGGTCGACCTTCAGACGCGCCAACTCCAGCTGGAACCAGCGGGTAATACCGGCGATCTGATCACGCTGCGGCGCTTTCGATGCCGTGGTGATCTGCCCGCCGATGAATTCCTTCTTCTCGAACAGCGTCACGTCGTGGCCGCGCTCGGCCGAAACCCGCGCTGCTTCCATACCCGCCGGTCCCGCGCCGACGATCACCACCTTGCGCTTGGGCCCGGTGGATTTCTCGATGATGTGCGGCACGCCCATGTATTCACGGGAGGTCGCGGCGTTCTGGATGCACAGCACGTCCAGCCCCTGGTACTGCCGGTCGATGCAGTAGTTGGCGCCCACGCACTGTTTTATCTGATCCACCTGGCCCATCTTGATCTTGGCGATCAGGTGCGGGTCGGCGATGTGCGCACGGGTCATGCCCACCATGTCCACGTAGCCGCCTTCCAGAATGCGCGTGGCCTGGTTCGGGTCCTTGATGTTCTGCGCGTGCAGCACAGGGGCCTTGACCACTTCCTTGATACCGGCCGCCAGGTGCAGGAACGGCTCCGGTGGATAACTCATGTTGGGGATGACGTTGGCCAGGGTGTTGTGGGTGTCGCACCCCGAGCCCACCACGCCGATGAAGTCGATCAGGCCGGTGTCGTCGTAGTACTTGGCGATCTGCTTCATGTCTTCGTGGCTGAGGCCATCGGGGTGGAATTCGTCACCGCAGATACGCAGGCCCACGCAGAAGTCCGGGCCGACTTCCTTGCGTACGGCCTTGATCACTTCCAGGCCGAAACGCATGCGGTCCTCGAAGCTACCACCCCATTCATCGGTACGCTTGTTGACCCGCGGGCTCCAGAACTGGTCGATCATGTGCTGGTGCACGGCGGACAATTCCACGCCGTCCAGGCCGCCGGCCTTGGCTCGCGCCGCAGCGCTGGCGTAGTTGCCGATCACCCGCCAGATCTCTTCGGGCTCGATGGTCTTGCAGGTAGCCCGGTGCACCGGCTCGCGGATACCCGAGGGCGACATCAGGGTGGGCCAGTGCTCGCCGTCCCAGCGCGAGCGGCGGCCCATGTGGGTAATCTGGATCATGATCTTGGCGCCATGCTTGTGCATGGCGTCGGCCAGGTTCTGGAAGTGCGGGATGATCTTGTCGGTGGCCAGGTTCACCGATTTCCACCAGCCCTGGGGGCTGTCGATGGCCACGCTGGAAGAACCGCCGCAGATCGCCAGGCCGATACCGCCCTTGGCTTTCTCTTCGTAGTATTTGACATAGCGATCGGTGGTCATGCCGCCATCGGTGGCGTAGACCTCGGCGTGCGCGGTGCTGAGCACGCGGTTGCGGATCGTCAACTTGCCGATCTGGATCGGCTGGAACATCGCTTCGAAAGCCATGACGGTTTCCTCGACTTACAACGGCTTGACGGTGAACAGGCCATCTTCGTGGCCTTCTTCCGACCCGCTGTAGACCTGTTCGGCCACGGTGCGGGTCTTGCTGCCTCGGGCGGCCAGGATCTGGTCCATGGCGCCAGCGAACCAGCCGGTGAACATGTAGTCGACCTTGCGCCCGACCTTGCCGTACACGTACACGAAGCACGAATGCTCCAGCTTCACGCTGGCGGTGCCCTTGTCCAGGTCGATGTCCTGGATCTTGAACAGGCCCCAGCCGCGCTGGGACAGGCGCTTCATGTAGTGCTCGAACACCGCCACGCCTTCCAGGCCATGGCATTCGGCTTCTTTCTCGCACCAGTGCCAGGCGGACTTGTAGCCGGCCTTGTAGAGAATGTCGGCATAGGCGTCGGCACCCAGCACTTCCTCGATACCCATGTGGTTGTTGACGAAGAAATGCCGCGGCACGTACAGCATCGGCAGGGCATCGGAGGTCCAGACACCGGTCTCGCTGTCGACTTCGATAGGCAATTGCGGGGCGATCTTGGCCATGGAAACTTAACTCCAGAAAATTGAAATAAGGTGATGAGGCGGGTTAAGGCGTTACTCGCCCCACACATCCTTCAGAACGTTGACCCAGTTTTCGCCCATGATCTTGCGCACCACGCGCTCGCTATGGCCGCGCTTGAGCAGGGTTTCGGTCAGGTTCGGGAACTCGCCCACGGTGCGGATGCCCAGCGGGTTGATGATCTTGCCGAAGTTGGTCAGGCGGCGGGCGTAGCCCTTGTCGTGGGTCAGGTATTCGAAGAACTCCTGGCCATGACCCTGGGTAAAGTCGGTGCCGATACCAATGGCGTCTTCGCCGACGATGTTCATGGTGTATTCGATGGCTTCGGCGTAGTCATCGATGGTGGAGTCGATGCCCTTGGCCAGGAACGGCGCGAACATGGTCACGCCAACGAAGCCGCCGTGGTCAGCGATGAACTTCAGCTCTTCATCGGACTTGTTGCGCGGGTGCTCCTTGAGGCCCGAGGGCAGGCAGTGGGAGTAGCACACCGGTTTCTTCGATTCGAGAATCACTTCCTCGGAGGTCTTGGAGCCGACATGGGACAGGTCGCACATGACACCCACGCGGTTCATCTCGGCGACGATTTCGCGGCCGAAACCCGACAGGCCGCCGTCACGCTCATAGCAGCCGGTACCCACCAGGTTCTGGGTGTTGTAGCACATCTGCACGATGCCCACGCCCAGTTGCTTGAACACCTCCACGTAGCCGATCTGGTCTTCGTAGGCGTGGGCGTTCTGGAAGCCGAACAGGATGCCGGTCTTGCCCAGTTCCTTGGCCTTGCGGATGTCGGCGGTGCTGCGCACGGGCATGACCAGGTCACTGTTTTCCCGCATCAGCTTCTGGCTTTTGCAGATGCTGTCCACCGTGGCCTGGAAGCCTTCCCACACCGAAACCGTGCAGTTGGCCATGGTCAGGCCGCCCTTGCGCATGTCCTCGAACAGCTCGCGGTTCCACTTGGCAATGATCAGCCCGTCGATAACGATGCTGTCGGCGTGCAATTCGGCTGGGCTCATCAGGCTGTCCCCTCTTGGTTCAAGACGCGCGCCGAATCGTGTGCCGGCGCTTTGGGGCCAGCATATGCCTGCGCGGCAAGGGAGCCGGATGCAAAAACGACAGGGGAATCGCTGAAAGCGTCAAGGTGGACACCGGCCCTGAACATCACGACCCGGAAGACTTACCAATTTCCGTGCCGAACGCGCTATCGCCCACTATCAACCGTTCGCACTATCCAATGGAATGGAGTGATTAATGAATACGAACGAGCGACACCTAAACCAGAGACCAAGCGCCCGGCACCATGACCTGGCTCTGGTGGTCGAGGACAAGATCATGGCGATGCTGAGTGGCCTCAGCGACGAGCACATGAACGGCATCGACCTGTGTACCTACCTGGCAGGCCTCGTGGCCAACGAAAAACACCCTGTAGGCAGTACCGGCTGGCAGAGCGCCTACCGTCAGACGATGGCTGCCCTTGGCTGGCAAGCATCGGGCATGTCGACTCTCACCCGCAGGGAGATGTACGGTCTGGCTGACCTTGAAGCGGTCGCAAAACGCATGGCGGTTGTCATCGGCTGCGGCGCAACCAGCTCACTGATTGGCCAGAGCATCGCCAACCTGCGCAACCCGACACCCGCCAGCCGACTACTGCGCGCAAGTAGCCAGGTCAGCGATAGAGCGTTCGCGTTAAACCTTCTGCTCGTGCCCTGCCTTAACCCCCGCGGCGACCTGCAGGTAGGGATTGTATTTGTCATGCTTCATGACGAGCTCACCTTGTCGGGCACCCTGCCAGGCCCATCAGGGTACCCTTCGGCAACCGACGAGCTGGCCAAAGGGTTTAGCATGACGCTGCCCGTGGGCGGTTTCGGCGGCATGATGGATAAACTCGAGCCACGGCTGGAGGCGCAGAGGCAGCAGCTCTGGGAGAAGATCCGCGGGGGTGACTGACAGCGGAGCATGCCTGGCGATCGCTTCCCAGCCATGGGTGCAGAACATTTCGCATTTTAAGCACTGGTCATTGCTCCGTGCCTACGCCAAAATCCCCGCCATCGTTATCGCAATTTTGGCGGGGATCTCGCACATGAAATCTTGGTTACTGGTTCTGGCACTGGCTTCCCTCGGCGCGCACGCGGCAGAAGACGGGCCGACACCATGCGACAACGTCGACGACAGCAAGGCCAGCCTGGCGTGCTCGGCGTACAACAAGAAAACCGCCGAAAGCGAGCTAAAGGACGCCTACAAGGACCTGCTTGACCGTGCCAAGACCAACTTCAGCGGCGAACCGGCCAAACAGGCCAAAATGAAGGATCTGATCACCGCCGCCCAGGCTCAGTGGGAAAAGACCCGCGACGCTGATTGTGCCATCGAGACCTTCGAAGCCAAGCCCGGTACCGCTGAGTTCACCACCGCCCAGGACGACTGCATCGCGCAGAAGAGCGACGAACGGTCAGAGTACTTGCAGACCCTTGCCAACCCAGGCGATGAAGGCGACGTGCCTGAGCAATAAGCCCCTCCCCACCCAAGGCATCTCATGAAAATCTGCGGTATCGACATCAAGGCCAGCGAAGCCATCTTTGCCTTGGTCAGCCAACAAGGCGACGTGCTGGAGCACCTTCCCTTGCCCCTGAAAAAACTGACACTGGAGGACGATGAGGATGCCGCCCAGGTAAAGGCCTTCGCCCGTCAGCTAGCCGAATTTGTCAGCACCAGCGGTGTCACCCACCTGGCCATCAAGAAACGTAGTAAAAAGGGCGAATTCGCCGGCGGGCCGGTCACCTTCAAAATTGAAGGCCTTTTGCAATTGCTGGGCGGCTGCGACGTGCAACTGGTGTCGCCGCAGACCATCAACGCCCAGGCCAGGAAACATGATATTGCCCTGCCTGCATCGCTGAACAAATACCAACATGATGCATATAAGGCGGCCTGTGCGCTCCTGCTGAGACGCTGATCGGCATCCCCTGACCCTTCCAGCCGCCTGGCCCAACCTATCCAGCTTCCAGCCACGCCAGTGGGCTACGCAAGTACCAAGGTTACATTGTGTAGCTTTAACCACATAGGCGCGAAACATCAGTAGGTGCAATAGACGTCTAACGTGTTGTTGACCTGCGAATGGATAATTTCAACAAACCGCTTGCACCGGCCAATAAGCAGCCCCCTCTACCCTGACTGTTAACGTTCCCGGCTGATGCCCCTTCGCGGGTAGCGCGTTCACTGGCTGCACAAATTCCATGTAGTTAGCTCTGGAAAATAAATAAATACTGTCCTCACGGCAAACAAGCCGATTCATGTAAACAATGGAACAGGAGAGTACCATGCTGACCATACATATCCCGGATGCCACGGAAAATGAACGGGTTAAAAAATTTGAAGCGCTGCGTCTGGCACCGCCCCGCCCGCTGGACGCCCCTTCCGTCAGGGTGCTGCCCGATGACGACAGCGCTGACTTCGTTCCGAAAAAGGACGAAGAGCATGGCGTTGTCATCGGCAACACCGTAGTCACTCTTGAACCGCAAATGTCTGTCACTGCCATGGATGCCGTCCAGTACTGTACCTTCTATGCACAGATGATTGCCAATCAGGAGTTCGATAAATCTACGCATCTTATAGAGTGGTACCAGAAGTACACAGATACCATGACGTGGATGGGCTGGAATTTGACATCCTTCAATTTAAAGGAAACCGTCAGCAGTGATACGTCCATAGATGTTGATCAGGTTGCATTGAAAATGCTTGCCGCCGCCGCTGGCCCCGGCGCAGCGGGGGCGGTGCTGATGGCTTCGCTCAAGGCAGGCCTCGATGGACTCAAGGACAGCAAAAAAGCGGTAGGCTTGTTTCACAAGGAAAGTACCAATGACAAGAACGCCAGCTTCCAACTCATGCCGGCAGGAGAACGCAGTAATGGTTCGGCGATGATCTTGTTTAACTGCATGTACTGCACAACCAAGGTCAACAAAGGCAAGGTACTGTTCGTGTCATGGAACAAATCGGACGTGCGCATCTGGGGTAACGCCCAGCGAATGGAAAATCTGCCTGGTATCTACCAGCGAATCAAACACAAAGTTGAAGAAGAGTTGGCAGACTATCTGGTGGATGGCTTCCATGAAAAGTTCGCCCTAAAAAGAAAGCCTGCGCCGAAATCGGCTGGTTGATACCAAACCAACCAAGAGGTGGAATGATGGAAGTCATGGAATATCTAAGCTACCGTTGCCTGGGAGACGCGGTGCTCGTTCGCTCACCGAGTGACGAACAACTGCAGGCTGTCTTGCGCGCCGTTATGTATACCAAGCTACCAGTGGACAGCGAGCACGAGGCTCAGCCTTTGGAGAAAAGGCTTAACGAACAACTCGGCGCCTTTGCAGATCTGTTCTGGAATCCTTGCAAGTGGACGGTCGATGAGTTCACCTCGGCGCAAGAGCCTCCCCTGGGGCTCACCGAGTTAGCGCGCCAGGCCATTGACCGGTATCTACCCCTCAGCGCTCAGGCAGCAGCAAAAAACGCATCTACGGCAATCGCCAATAACGCGGATGGTGAGCCAAGCGAGTTCGTGGCGGTGGTGGTGAACTCGAAGCGGTCGGCCTACCTGCTGGCCGTAAGTGTAGAAACCGCAGAGCCTCCATCGAACGCTCTACCCGAGCAGGAATCCACGCGCCGGATACAATTCACTTTCCGGCAATTTGAAATCCTGCCAATGTTCTGGAAATACTCGGAGTATTTGGCCGAGCATGTGGATGAGCAGATCGCTGAACATGTAGTGGAATTGCCTCAACCACACTAACCGCCCACAGCAAGAAGAGCCCCGATCCGGCCGTATCCGGATCGGGGCTCAGTGCGCTGACCTCGGCGCGTTGAAGGTGACCAAATCTGGACGCCGCGGGGCAGAACCAGTGTGCCTAGCCCGCGTCGGCCTCAATTAGCCGAAAACGACACGCTCATGCCCACCGTGGCCATCGCGCCGCTCACCCCTTGCCGCGCGGTGCGGGCGCTTACAGAATCAGCCCAAAGCCCCCTGTACAAGGACTCGCCTCATGATGCACGTGGATCTGATTGACCAGGACGACCTGCTCGGCCATCTTCGGGCCCTGGGTTTCGACATGCCGGCCGGGGCCAGCGCCGATCAAGCCTGCGAGTGCGCGGTGCGAGGCCTGGATGAGCCGCGCGCCAAGGCGTTGCGCAAGATGGTCGAGCAACTGCTGACCGGCAGCGCGACCATCCTGCCTGCCGTGCGCCAGGCCATCGACAAGCAGCTGCTCCCGGCTTTGGCGCAGTATCAGCAGGCCCGCGCATGACATCCCGGCACTGGCCCGAAAGCAGCGGGCCAGACGCTTTTCGTTCAGCACGGCATAAACAGAACACATACCTGCATAACCGTTTCGCGGCAGACGTGGGGTAAATCTGGTCGTACCGTCTCTTTACAGCGCCTTGGCGCCATGAAAATAAAGAGAGTGTATGCCGATGAACCAACGTGCAGCCGTTGACGTGAAGGCGTGGATCGACGCCCGTGCCATCTCCCCGTACCAGTGGCTGGTGCTTGCACTGTGCTCACTGATCATCCTGTTCGACGGCTACGATGCCGCGGTGATGGGCTTCATTGCCCCTGCCCTGTCCCAGGACTGGGGGCTGGCCCCGGCACAGATGGGCCTGATACTCGGGGCGGCGATGTTCGGCGTGGCCCTGGGCGCGCTGGTGGCCGGCCCCTACTCTGACCGCCTGGGGCGCAAGCGCGTCCTGCTGGTGTCCATTGCCAACTTCGGTGTGTTCAGCGTGCTTTGTGTATTTGCTCGCAACCCTTATGAAATGGCGGTGCTGCGCTTCCTGACCGGCCTGGGCCTGGGCGCGGTGATGCCCAACTGCGTGACCCTGGTTTCGGAGTACATGCCCGAGCGCCGTCGCGGCTTGCTGATCACCCTGATGTACTGCGGTTTCAACATCGGCTCCGGCGCTGGCGGTTTCATCGCCGCAGGGCTGTTACCACAGGGCGGGTGGAAGGCTGTTTTGCTGGTGGGCGGCCTTGGCCCGCTGCTGGCGCTTCCGTTACTGGTCTGGCTGTTGCCCGAGTCAGCCCTGTACATGGTGGTACGCAACCATGCACAAGGCAGTATCAGTGCGGTGCTGCGGCGCATGGGCGGCACCTTCGCCCAGGGTACACGCTTTGTACTCAAGACCCCGGCCATCGACAAGAAAGCCCAGGTGCTCAAGCTGTTTTCCAAAGGCTATGCCCAAGGTACTTTGATGCTCTGGCTCACCTATTTCATGGGCCTGTTCGTGATCTACCTGCTCAACGGCTGGCTGCCGACCATCATGCGTACCAGCGGGCTGAGCCTGGAAAAAGCAGCGATCACTGCCGGCCTGTTCCAGTTGGGCGGCACCCTGGGCGGCCTGCTGGTGGGCAGCCTGATGGACCACTTCCAGGCCCGCAAGAAGGTCATCGGCCTGTTCTACCTGCTGGGCATGTGCTGCCTTCTGGCTGAAGGCATTTTCGGCTTCGGCCCGGCGGTATTGGGCATGCTGGTATTTGTCAGCGGCCTGTGCGTGAACGGTGCGCAAACCGGCCTGCAAGCCTTCTCACCGAGTTTCTACCCTACCGAAATGCGCGCCACCGGCGTCAGCTGGATGCATGGCATTGGCCGCAGCGGCGCTATCATCAGCTCGTCGATGGGCGGCCTGCTGTTGGGGGCGTTCCCTGGCACAACCAGTATCTTCATCGTGTTGTCGATCCCTGCGCTGTTCGCCGCGCTGGCGATCGTCAATCATCGCAATGCCGTAGTGGCCCCACCGATCAAGCGCGCTGCGCGCCTGCTTGAAGCACCTGCCCGATGAGTGATTCATGAGTGTATTGACCCAACCCAAGATTGATTGCCACCACCACATCTTCGACCCTGCCCGGTTCCCCTACGTGGCCGATACCCAGTACCGCCCCGAGGGCCATGAACTGGGTACCGCAGCGCAGTACAGCGCCGTGATGCAGGCCTACAACATTCGCCACTCGGTGATCGTGGGCCCTACGTCAGGCTACAACACCGACAACCGCTGCCTGCTGGCGGCGCTGGCCGAACGCCCGGGGCGGTCCAAGGGCATCGCGGTGGTGCCGCTGGATATCATCAGCGATGAGCTGGCGGCGCTGAAGGCACAGGGCGTGGTCGGCATCGCTTTCAACGTGGCCATGCTCGGCACTGCACCGTTCCTGGACGTGGATGGCCTGATGGGGCGCCTGGCCGAACTGGACCTGTTCGCCCAGGTGCAAGTGATGGACGATCAGTTGCCCGCGTTGATGCCACTGCTCAAGCGCAACCGCACGCCACTGCTTATCGACCACAGCGGCCGCCCGGACGTGCGCGCCGGCGTTGGCCAGCCGGCGTTCCGGGCGCTGTTGTCGCTGGCCGGCCAGGAACGCACCTTCGTGAAGTTGTCGGGGCTGTCGAAGTTTTCCCGCCAGGCCTATCCCTGGGCCGACGGCCATTGCTACCAACGGGCGCTGCTGGAAGCGTTCGGGGCCGAGCGCTGCATGTGGGGTTCGGACTGGCCATTCCTGCGCGCCAACGAGCGCATGGACATCGGCAGCCTGTTGCTGCTGGTAGAGCAGCTGTTCCCGGATGAAACCGAGCGCGAACAGATACTGTGGAGCACGCCCAGGCATCTGTTCGGCTTCGCCGATAGCCTCAGATCCTGACGCTGGCGAACGTCGACTCGTTGCGCGCCTGGCTCAACGCCGACATGGGCCCCGACAGCGGCGCCAGCACCATGGCCTGCGGGATCGGCATCATCGCCACCTGCTGGGTGGTGTTGGACCCCACGCGCTCGTCACGTGGCGGAATGCCGAAGTATTCGCGGTAGCACTTGGAGAAATGCGGCGTAGACACGAACCCGCAGACCGATGCCACCTCGATGATCGACATGGGCGTCTGCTTGAGCAGTTGCCGGGCGCGGATCAAGCGCAGCTTGAGGTAATAACGCGACGGTGAGCAGTGCAGGTACTTCTGGAACAGCCGCTCCAACTGCCGGCGTGACACCGCCACATAGACCGCCAGTTCATCCAGATCGATGGGCTCTTCCAGGTTGGCTTCCATCAGCGCGACGATTTCCTGCAGCTTCGGCTGGTTGGTGCCCAGCATGTGCTTGAGCGGCACGCGCTGGTGATCCTGCTCGTTGCGAATGCGTTCGTAGACGAACATCTCCGAGATGGCCGCCGACAGTTCGCGACCATGGTCGCGGCTGATCAGGTGCAGCATCATGTCCAGCGGCGCGGTCCCGCCCGAACTGGTGAAACGGTTACGGTCCAGTGTGAACAGGCGCGTGCTCATGGCCACTCGGGGGAAAGCTTCCTGCATGGAGGCCAGGCATTCCCAGTGCACACTGCAGTCGAAACCGTCGAGCAAACCGGCGCAGGCCAGGGCCCAACTGCCCGTGCATACAGCGCCCAGGCGCTTGGACTGGCGCGCCTGGCTCTGCAACCAGGTCACGTGTTCGCGGGTGACCGTGCGCTGAATGCCGATACCGCCGCAGACAATCACCGTGTCCATGGCCGGCGCCTTGTGCATGGCCGCGTCCGGGGTGATCTGCAGGCCGTCGCTGGCCCACACCTGCCCGCCGTCCACGCTCAGGGTGGTCCAGCGATACAGCTCGCGGCCGGACAGCTGGTTGGCCATGCGCAGCGGTTCGACCGCGGAGGCCAGGGAAATCAGCGTGAAATTATCCAGCAGCAGAAAGCCGATGGATTGAGGCGTACGGGTCTGGGGTTGGGCCCCGGAGTTGAACGACGTCATCGCGGTATCTCCTCACTCAAAGCGG
>Ga0105250_10000567_pt1 | contig 24604 bp, 24 predicted proteins | sample KBSS54metaG_FD_80425 | JGI IMG/M metagenome (GOLD analysis project Ga0105250, IMG submission 80425) | Switchgrass rhizosphere microbial communities from Kellogg Biological Station, Michigan, USA - KBS S5-4 metaG | ecosystem: Host-associated > Plants > Roots > Rhizosphere > Soil | place...
CGGTCGATAGGAGTGAGTCATGTCTGATACCCGTCATTCGCGAGTGATTATTCTCGGTTCCGGCCCTGCCGGTTACAGCGCTGCCGTCTACGCTGCCCGGGCCAACCTCAAGCCGCTGCTGATCACCGGCATGCAGGCGGGCGGTCAGTTGACCACCACCACTGAAGTCGACAACTGGCCGGGCGATGTCCACGGCCTGACCGGCCCGGTGTTGATGGAGCGTATGAAAGAGCACGCCGAGCGCTTTGAAACCGAGATCGTGTTTGATCACATCAACAAGGTCGACTTCTCCAAGAAGCCTTACAGCCTCACCGGCGACAGCGGCGTCTACACCTGCGACGCACTGATCATCGCCACCGGCGCCAGCGCTCGCTACCTGGGCCTGCCATCGGAAGAAGCGTTCATGGGCAAAGGCGTTTCCGCTTGCGCCACCTGTGACGGTTTCTTCTACCGCAACAAGCCGGTCGCCGTGGTCGGTGGCGGCAACACGGCCGTGGAAGAGGCGCTGTACCTGGCCAACATCGCCAGCACCGTGACCCTGGTTCACCGCCGCGAGACGTTCCGCGCCGAGAAGATCCTGATCGACAAGCTGCACGCCCGTGTCGCCGAAGGCAAGATCATCCTCAAGCTCAACGCCACCCTGGATGAAGTCCTGGGCGACAACATGGGTGTGACCGGTGCTCGCCTGAAAAACAACGACGGCAGCTTCGACGAGCTGAAAGTCGACGGCGTGTTCATCGCCATCGGCCACACCCCGAACACATCGTTGTTCGAAGGCGTGCTGGAAGCCAAAGACGGTTACCTGGTGGTGCAAGGCGGTCGTGAAGGCAACGCCACCGCGACCAACATCGAAGGCATCTTCGCTGCCGGCGACGTGGCCGACCACGTCTACCGCCAGGCCATCACCTCGGCCGGCGCCGGTTGCATGGCGGCCCTGGACGCCGAGCGTTACCTCGACGGTTTGAAGGACGCTGCGTTCTAAATTGTTGAAATAAAAAAACCGGCTGCGAGGCCGGTTTTTTTATGGGTGCAATTTAAATCTGGGAGGAGCAAACCTCCTCCCACATTTTGATCTGCATCTGACTCAGGATTTGCGGGTCAGTGGCTGGGCGGCGAATTTCACACCTGCCAATCCATGGGCAATCAACGCGCGGATATTGCCATGGTCACTGCCCTCAGGCGTGGCCACCACCGAGCGGTAATGCTCGCCAAACGCCAGCAGCGCTTCCTGGTCGCTCAAGCCTTCCAGCAGCGCCAGGCCCAAGGTCTTGCACGAACCTTCGTTCTGCCCGGCAGCGTTTTCCACATCGCCATTGGTGAAGGCCTGCGGCTGGTAATCGTAACCGGCAGCGACAAACGCCAGGGTGTCGGCAAAAACGTGGGCGCCGCTGTCGAGGCTGGCGCGCAGGGTGTTCAAATCAGTCATGGGGCTTTCCTTTGGCGAACGCCGCCTGTTGTTCGGCGCTGGCTTCTTGCTGGTATTGGGCTTTCCACTCGGCGTACGGCATGCCGTACACCACTTCACGGGCGTCATCGAGGCTTAGCTCGATCTGGCGCTCGTCGGCCTCGGCCTTGTACCACTTGGACAGGCAGTTACGGCAGAAACCGGCGAGGTTCATCAGGTCGATATTCTGCACATCCTTGCGGCTGTCCAGGTGCGCCACCAGGCGGCGGAAGGCGGCGGCTTCGAGTTCGAGGCGTTGTTGATCGTTCATAGGGCTCACTGACAATTCAGGGGTTAGCGGCTGGCCGCCAGGGTAATCGACACCGACTCGGCAAAGCGCAGCGCATGGGGCTTGTCCACTTCGACTTCGGCGTATAGCACCGATTCGTTGCTCATCACCAGGTCCAGCAGTTCCTGGGTCAGGCGCTCCAGCAAGGCAAAGCGGTTGCCTTCCACGTGGGCGATGATGGCCTTGGTGATGGTGCGGTAGTTCAGCGCGTGGTCGATGTCGTTGTCGCGCACGGCTTCCTGGGCGGCATACAGGATGGTCAGGTTGATCAGCACATCCTGCTTGTTGAGGATTTCGTCCTCATTGATACCGATGAAGGTGCGCAGGCACAGGTCCTTGACCCGGATGCGCGCCATGCCTGGTTGAAGTTGTGGCATTGCTACTTGCTCCGTCCAATCAGTTGCAGGAACTCCATGCGCGTGGTGTTCGACTCGCGGAACGCGCCGAGCATCACCGAGGTGTTCATGGTTGAATTCTGTTTTTCCACGCCGCGCATCATCATGCACATGTGCTTGGCTTCGATCACCACCGCCACTCCAGCGGCCTGGGTCACGTCCTGGATGGCGTCGGCGATTTGCCGGGTGAGGTTTTCCTGGATCTGCAGGCGCCGGGCGAACATGTCGACGATGCGTGCCAGCTTCGACAGGCCCAGCACCCTGCCGGTCGGAATATAGGCCACGTGGGCCTTGCCGATAAAGGGCAGCAGGTGATGCTCGCACAGTGAATACAGCTCGATGTCCTTGAGGATCACCATCTCGTCGTTGCCGGAGGCGAACAGTGCGCCGTTGACGATTTCCTCGAGGTTCTGTTCATAGCCATGACACAGGTACTGCATGGCCTTGGCGGCACGCTTGGGGGTGTCGAGCAAGCCTTCGCGTTCCGGGTCTTCGCCCAGGCCCTTGAGGATCTCGCGGTAATGGTGGGGCAGGGATAAGGTCATACAACATCCTCACAAACGGCTTACTTGATATGCCGCCCGCCGTTGACGGTCAGGGTGGTACCGGTGACATAGGGGTTGTCCAGCAGGTAACGCACACTCTGGTAGATCACCTCGGGACCAGGCTCGATGCCCAGGGCCGACTTGGCCAGCACCTTGGTGCGATAGGCCGAGTCGTCCCCTTCGTTGAACATCACCATCGCCGGGGCGATGCCGTTGACCTTGATCAGCGGCGCAAACTGCGCGGCGAACGACAGCGTGAGGCTGTCGAGCCCGGCCTTGGTGGCGCAGTAGGCGATGTGCTGGCGGCTGCCCTTGCGCACCACGTCATCGCTGATATGCACGATGTCGGCAGGTGTAGAGCGTTGCAGCAAGGGTGAACAATGCAGGTTGATCAGGTACGGCGCAAGCATGTGCACGCTGAACATGTCGGTAAAGGCACGGCTTTCGTCGCCCGGCGCCTCCGCGACCCAAGCCGAAGCGTTATGGATGATCGCACGCAGGCTTTGGGTGTGGGTGTTCAGTTCAGCGATAAACGCGAGAATCCCGGCTTCGGTGGAAAAGTCGGCAAACACGCCGACTGCGCCACGCTCACGCAGGGCCTGCACGCCGGGGCGTTCGCTGCGGTAGCTGAAAATCACCGGCTGGCCTTCGTCCAGCAGGCGCTCGGCGCAATGCAGGCCGACGCGCTGGCCGGCGCCGGTGATCAGGATCGGGGCGTTCGTTGCAGTCATGGGAGGCTCGCGTCGCTGGCAGGCGCAAATCATACCAGCGACCGGCCGCCCCTGTACTCACGCCGCCGCTTCGGAGGCCTTGCGCGGGGCTGGCGCTGGGTGCAGCCAGTTCGCCAGCAGGTGGGTCGACAGCGGAATGAACCAGTACACCATCAAGGGCGTGAGTGCCATTGTGCTGACCAGCACACGTGGCCCCAGTTCGAGTTCACTGAGCAGCGGCCCCAGGACGAAGTTGAACAGCAGCGACACCGGGAAAAACGCCAGCCAGATCGCCACCGCCTGCTTCCAGCGCGGCGGACGGGCGCCCGCTGCACCAAACCAGCCATCGATGCCCCGTACACGGTGCTCGGACGGGTCGGCGAACAAATCGCTGCCACGGCTCAACCACGCACTGCGTGAGGCGGAAAACTCCCAGGCGTGCAGGGTTTTCTCATCGGCGAAGCGGAAAATGATCTGGAATTCATCGTCATTGGGCGGTGGGGCCAGCACGCCGGAGCCCAGGTAACCGGGGAAGTCGGTGGCCAATTGCTCGCCTTCGCGCAGCCAGGCCATCAGTTCTTCGTAGCGCCCTTTGGCCACGCGGCGCGCAACCATCAAGGTGACGGGAGAGGTAGACATTGTGTATCTCCAAATGTACGGGTGCACTGGACCGTGTAGGTGGCGCACAGACGAAGCTGCGGGGTGTTGCAGCGACGTGTAAAAAGCAGGCAAGGATTATTCCTGTTTTACCCGAATACACCAGCGACATTGGTCCGAAAAGCGGGAAACTTGAAAAAGACAGGTGTAAAGGCGTTAAATGAGCGCCCAGTTAACGTTGGTTTTTTGGTCAAAAATGCCCGTGATTACTGCTCCGCTTGAAAGTGTTTCGCATCTGGATTCCACTGATTCTGATGAGCTGTTTCCGATCCGTGAAGTCTCGAGATTGACAGGCGTCAACCCGGTCACCCTGCGTGCCTGGGAGCGCCGTTATGGGCTGATACAGCCCACGCGCACCGAAAGTGGGCATCGCCTCTATTCCAAGGCCGATATACAGACAGTCCATCGTATTCTCGATTGGATCGAGCGCGGCGTCGCCGTGAGCAAAGTGGGCAAGATCCTCGCTCGCGACGATCAGCAGGCCGAAGCCGTTCGTGCGCAGCGTGATGCGGTCGAGGAAAGTGAATGGCCGCAGTGGCAGGCGCGGTTGATGCAGGCCGTCAGCGACTTCGATGACCGTCAACTGGAGCGTGTGTATGGGCAGGTCCTGGCGACCTACCCACTCGACGTGGTGTTTCAGGACATTCTGATGCCCCTGTGGAATGAGCTGTTGCGTCATCAGGGGCGTTTCGGCCAGGCCAGCGAGTGGCTGTTCTTCGACAACTTCCTGCGAGTACGTGCCCTGGAGCGCCTGCAACTGGCGTGTGCTTCACCCATGCCGCGGGTATTGCTGGCGGCCATTGCGGGTGAGTGCCGCAAGTTGGAGTTGCTGGTGGCGGCGCTCCTGATGAGCCGGGATGACCTGGCCGTGAAGGTGCTGGGCATGGGGCAGCCGTTTGATGAGCTCACGCTGGTCTGCGAGAAGACTCACCCACAGGCGCTGATCCTCTTCTCCAATTACTCGCATAACCATGATCTTGCCGGGCGCCTGAACCGCTTGGCGTTGACCCTGGATTGCCCGCTGCTGCTTGCAGGTGCGGCGTCGGATCTTGCCGAGGACGACCTGGCCGGCACGTCCATCGGCTGCCTGGGCAATGAAGGTCGCTTGATGCGGCGGCGCTTGCAACAGTTTCTCAGCGGCGCGCTGGATACCTGATTTCAGGCATGCATGTGCGGGTGGACCAGGCGGTGCTGGTGCAGGATGAACTGACGCAGACGCTCGGTTTCATCCACGTCGCTTTGGCTCAAGCGGTAGGCAAACAAACCCCGCGCCGTTTCCCGCTGGAATGCGCCGCGCAGCGCGATGCGTTCGTAGCCCGACGGGCTGAACCACAGGGAAAAGGTTTTTGGCGGCTTGATCCGGCCGCGAATCTCCACCAGCACACCCTTGAATGACACTTCATGCACCCGCAGGGCGGCAGCAGCGCCACGGATATTCTCCAGCGCCACCGGCGTTTCAAGCGCCAGTCGCCACGGGCGTATCATCGGCCCGTCTTCGAAAATACTCGGCACGCCCAAACGCAGATGCACTGCATTGAACTCATCCTCCACCAGATGCAGGGGGAAGGTCAGTTGCTGGTTGTCGAACTGCGCCTGGATGGTGAGGTGGTCGTGGGCGGCCAGGCGGGTGAGCAAGTCGCGAATCTGTGCACCGCCGTTGACGGTCAGGCTCGACGAAGCATCCCGCAGGTTGAGTTGCGGGTTGTGCTGCATGTTCTGAATGAAATCCAGCTCATCCTGGGTCAGAAGCGCATTGCGTTGCATCGTGCTTGCTCAATGGAGGGGTATTAAAGTGCCATTATCCGCTGTTATGGCCGCAGTTTCTAAATTTTGTTTAATCCGCTTGTCGCTTTGAGCGCTGCCAGCTCGGCCTTGACCTCGGCCAGTTCACTTTCCAGCTGCGCGACACGCTGCTGGGCCTTGACCTGGAGCGTGACGTCCTTTTGTACGCCGACGAAATACGTCTGCTTGTCCGCTGCGTTGTAAACCGTTGAAAGCGACAGTTCGTTCCAGAAGTGGCTGCCGTCCTTGCGGTAATTACGCAGGGTTTCCCGGCAGGCACCGCCGTTCTCCAGCGCTTCACGAATGGCCATCAGGGCCGGCTGGTCGCGGTCGCCGGATTGCAGGAAGCGGCAATCCTGATAGAGGATTTCGTCGAGGGTGTAGCCGGTCAGCCGTTCGAATGCAGGGTTCACGTAGATCAGCGGCTTGTCCTTGCCTTCTCTTTCAGCGACGACGATGCCGTCGTTGGAAGCGTTGATCACCATTTGCATCAGCTTGGCGTTAATCATTGAGCGGTCCATGGCTTGTGGTTGGAGTGGGCAGTTTAAGACATGCCTTGAATCTTGCACGGCGGGCGCCGAAATATTTGCGCCAGCTGCTAATATCCCAGGCTTTCGCTCAACTACAGGATCAGATTGATGAAAGTCGCCATCCTTTCCGGCTCGGTGTACGGCACGGCTGAAGAAGTCGCGCGCCACGCCGCCGACCTCCTCAACAAGGCCGGCTTTGAGGCCTGGCACAATCCCCGTGCGACCTTGGCGGATGTACTAGCCTTCAGTCCGCAAGCCTTTCTGGCGGTGACCTCCACCACCGGCATGGGGGAATTGCCCGACAACCTGCAACCCCTGTATTCCTCCATTCGCGACCAACTGCCCGGCGCCTGGCGCGGGTTGCCCGGCGCAGTGATCGGCCTGGGCGATGCCAGCTACGGCGATACCTTCTGTGGCGGTGGCGAGCAAATGCGCGAGCTGTTCGGCGAGTTGGGTGTGCGCGAAGTGCTGCCGATGCTGCGCCTGGACGCCAGCGAAAGCGTCACCCCGGAAGCCGACGCCGAGCCATGGCTGGCCGAGCTGGTCACTGCACTGCGTGCTTGACCGGAAACTCGCGTAACAACGCCAGCCAGGCCTGGGCGGCTCTCGACAGGTAGGCGCCCTCACGCCAGATAAAGGCAATGTCCCAGCGCAGGTAGTCTGGCGCCTTCAACGTCAGGCGCACCACCCCAGGTCGCACCAGCCCACGGGCGACCACGCTGGGCAGCAGCACCACGCCTTGGCCGGCGGCCACCAAGGCTGCGAGGAAATCCGCCTGGCCGCTTCGGCCGATTTCCTTCGGGGTAAAACCCAACTGCTGACACGCCTGCATCAGGCGGTCGTTAAGCACAAAGCTGCGCTGGTACATCAGGAACGGCGTGTCCGCCAATTCCTCAAGGCGCACCTGGGCGTTGTCCGCCAGGGGATGGTCAATCGGCAGCAGTGCGTCCAGGGGTTCATCGCAAAAGGCTTGCCAGGCAAACGCCGGGTCATTGGGTTTCAAGCTGCCGCCCACTTCCAGCTCACCGCTCAGGATGGCCTGTTCGATATTGCGGCTACCGCCTTCCAGCAGTTGGATGGTGACGTTCGGGTAGCGCCGGCGGTACTCGGCAAACAGCCCGGCGAACAACGTGTCACCCGCCAGCAGCGGCAGGCCCAGGCGCAACTCGCCGCGGGTGAGCTGCTGCATATCGTCCAGCTCGCTCAGCAGTTCGGCTTGCAGGCGCAACATGGCTTCGGCGCGTTGCAGTACGACCTGGCCGGCGGCGGTCAGGCGGATCTGCGAGCCGATGCGGTCGAGCAGCGGTGTGCCAAGGCTTTGCTCCAGTTGCGCCACCTGTTTGCTGACGGCGGACTGGCTGATATGCAGGGTTTTCCCTGCCTGGGTAAAGCCCCCTCGGTGGATCACTTCGACAAAGCTGCGCAGCTGTTTGAATTCCATCGGCCCGATTCCAGTTTGGAATGGTTAGCAGTCTAACAATTCGCTGTGGAGATGGAAGGCCGCGCTCTAAAATGGGGGCCTGCGAGGACCCAAAGCCCATGAAACGTTTTCCCTTCAAACACCTTGGCCGTTTGCTGACTGAACTGGTCGTGCTGCTCGCGATTTATCTGCTGGGCACCCAGTTGGCGGCTTGGCTGGCCTGGCCCATTCCCGGTGGCGTGGTGGGCCTGGGCCTGTTGCTGGCAACGTTCGCCAGCGGCCTGGTCAAACCGGCGGCACTGCAATTGGGCGCCGGGGTGTTGATGGCCGAGATGCTGCTGTTCTTCATCCCGGCCCTGATGAGCTTGCTCGATTACGGCGGCCTGCTGCGCAACGATGGCTGGCGCATCCTGTTGGTGATCGGCTTCAGCACGCTAGCGGTGATGCTGGTCACGGCGTTTACGGTAGAAGCGGTGTGCCGCTGGAGGTTGCGCCATGAAGCTTGAGCTGATGCCGGTGTTCTGGCTCGCCTTGACCCTGGGCGCCTACGTATTCAGCCGTTGGCTCTACCGGCGTACCGGGCGCTACCTGCTGTCGCCGCTGATCCTGGTGCCGGCACTGTTGTTGGCGGTGGCTGTGCCGATGCACACCGCCTATGCCGAATACGCCACCGACACCCACTGGCTGATGCTGGTGCTGGGCCCGGTGACCGTGGCGTTTGCCGTGCCGATCTGGCAGCAGCGCCGCTTGCTGGCGCGGCAGTGGCCGGCGTTGCTGCTGGGCATGGTGGCGGGCAGTGTGGCGTCGATCGCGACTTCGTTCGGCCTGGCGAAGGCACTGGCGCTGGACAGCGCGGTGACGATGTCGCTGGTGCCGCGCTCGATCACCACACCGTTCGCCATGCCGGTGTCTTCCGACCTGGGTGGCGTGCCGGAGCTGACGGCGGTGTTCGTGATGTTCACCGGTGTGATCGGCGCCATGCTCGGTGGTGTATTGCTCAAATGGCTGCCGCTGCGGACACCCCTGGCACGTGGCGCATTGTTTGGCGTGGGCGCCCACGGTGCGGGTGTCAGCCGCGCCCATGAAGTGGGCGGCGAAGAGGGCTCGGTCGCCGGCCTGGTGATGGTGTTGACGGGGTTGCTCAACCTGTTTGCCGTGCCTTTTCTGACGGCGCTTCTCTGACGCGCTTTAAACAAACTTCAACTATTCTCTGAACTGACCCGCTCGGTCATCAAGCTGGCTGCCAAGGCAACTACGGCAGGCATGAGGTCTGACTAGACTGGCCCATCACACAAAAAAACAATAAGAGATTGCGCCAAGGAGGTCATCGCCGTGAGCCTAGCCCCCGTTCTATCGCCGCAGAATGTCAAAGATCAGGTCAGCGCTGCCGAATGGCAGACCCGCGTCGACCTGGCGGCCTGCTATCGCCTGGTGGCGCTGCATGGCTGGGATGACCTGATCTTCACCCATATCTCGGCCAAGGTGCCGGACACCGATGACTTCCTGATCAACCCCTACGGGCTGATGTTCCACGAGATCACCGCGTCGAGCCTGGTCAAGGTCGACCTGGCCGGCGACAAACTGATGGACAGCCCCTACGACATCAATCCGGCGGGCTACACCATCCACAGTGCTATCCATGAAGTTCGCCATGATGTGACGTGTGTGCTGCACACCCACACGGCTGCGGGTGTGGCCGTCGCTGCGCAGAAGCAGGGCGTGTTGCCCATCAGCCAGCAATCGCTCTTCGTGCTGTCGAGCCTGGCCTATCACGCCTACGAAGGCGTGGCCTTGAACCACGAAGAAAAAGCCCGCTTGCAGGCCGACCTCGGGGATAGCAATTTCCTGATGCTGCACAACCATGGCCTGCTGACCTGCGGCAGTACCATTGCCGACACCTTTCTGATGATGTTCACCTTCCAGCGCGCCTGCGATATTCAGGTGCTGGCGCAGAGCGGCGGCGCCGAATTGATCGCCATCGGGCCGCAGATTCTGGCCGGCGCCAAGGCGATGGTGGCGGCGGTCACAAAGAGCGCCCAAGGCATGGGCGGCGCGCTGGCCTGGCCGGCCTTGCTGCGCAAATTGGACCTGCAAGCCCCTGGGTATAACAGCTGATGCCACTCGCCGAGATCCCGCTCAGAGCCTGGCGCAAGCGTGGCCAGGATTTCGTCTTTCGCGGCCGTACCCTTCGCTATTGGGTGGCCGGGCAGGGCGAACCGCTGCTGCTGATCCATGGCTTCCCCACGGCCAGTTGGGACTGGCATTACCTATGGCAACCCCTGGCCCAGCGGCACCTGGTGATCGCCTGCGACATGCTCGGCTTCGGTGACTCGGCCAAGCCGCTGGACCACGATTACTGCCTGCTGGAACAGGCGGACTTGCAACAGGCCCTGCTCGAACACTTGCGAGTGGAACAGCCGGTGCATGTGTTGGCCCATGACTATGGTGACAGCGTCGCCCAGGAACTCCTGGCCCGCCACTACGAAGGCCGGTTTGAGATGGCCAGCTGTGTGTTCCTCAATGGCGGGTTGTTCCCCGAAACCCATCGCCTGGCGCTGGTGCAAAAGCTCTTGCTCAGCCCCTTGGGCTGGATGATCGGCCGCGCGTTCGGGCGCAATGCCCTGGCGGACAGCTTCAGCCAGATATTCGGCCCCGACACCCGCCCCAGTGAAAGTGCCCTGGATGATTTCTGGAGCCTGATCAATGCCAACGGCGGCACGCGCATCCTGCACAAACTGATCGCCTACGTCCCCCAGCGCCGTCGCCTGCGTGACCGCTGGGTCGGCGCGATGCAGCGCGGCGAAGTGCCGTTGCGGGTGATCGACGGCGAAGTGGACCCGATCTCCGGCGCGCATATGGTCGAGCGTTACCAGCAACTGGTGCCCGACGCCGACACGGTGTTGCTGGCCAATATCGGCCACTACCCGCAGATCGAGGCGCCGGTGCAGGTGCTCAGGCACTACCAGGCCTTTCGTGATCGGCTCGGGCAGCCCGTGGTGTGGGAGGGGGCTTGCCCCCGATGGCAGAGTGTCAGTCACTGAATGCGCTGACTGACACTCTGCCATCGGGTCATCTTCATCATCCCCCAGCCTTATCGAGCACCATTCAGCCTCCGCCGTATTTATTGTGACCGCAGGCGCGTTGCCGGACACTCGAACCATTCCCATTGTCGCCAGCGGAGTTTGGTATGAGTGAGTCAGTGCAGTTCCAGGATAAGGTCGTGATCGTCACCGGTGCCGGCGGCGGATTGGGCCGGGCCCATGCGCTGCTGTTCGCCAGGCACGGGGCCAAGGTCCTGGTCAACGACCTCGGCGGTTCTACCCAGGGCGAGGGCGCCAATGCCTCCGCCGCCGACCGGGTGGTCGCCGAGATTCGTGCGGCGGGCGGTGTCGCCGAGGCCAACCATGACTCTGTCACCGACGGTGACAAGATCGTCCAGAACGCCCTCGACGTTTTCGGTCGCGTCGACGTAGTGGTCAACAACGCCGGCATCCTGCGTGACAAAACCTTCCACAAAATGGACGACGCCGACTGGGACCTGGTTTACCGCGTGCATGTCGAAGGCGCCTACAAAGTCACCCGCGCCGCCTGGCCTCACCTGCGTGAGCAGGGTTATGGCCGGGTGATCTTCACCGCCTCCACCTCGGGCATCTACGGCAACTTCGGCCAGTCCAACTACGGCATGGCCAAGCTCGGGCTGTACGGCCTGACTCGCACTCTGGCCCTGGAAGGGCGCAAGAACAACATCCTGGTCAATGCGATTGCCCCCACCGGCGGTACGCGCATGACCGAAGGCCTGATCCCGCCGCAAGTATTTGAGCGCCTCAAGCCGGAATTGGTCAGCCCGCTGGTGGTGTACCTGGGCAGCGAAGCGTGCCAGGAAACGTCCGGGCTGTTCGAGGTGGGTGGCGGCTGGATCGGCAAGACCCGCTGGGAACGCAGCCTGGGCGTGGGCTTCGACCCTGAAGCCGGGTTCTCCCCCGATGATGTGGCGGCGCATTGGGCGCAGATCTGCGACTTTGAAGGCGCAGCCCACCCCAACGACAACATCGAAGCGTTGAAGGAGATGATGGCGAACTTGCAGAAGTACAGCCTGTGATCGTTGCTTGAAAAAGCTTGAATCCCACGGGGCGCTGATGGCGCCCCGTTTTATTTCAGGCAAAAAAAAGCCGCTGCAAACGCAGCGGCTGAAGTCAGACGTTGGATCAAGGAGCGACAAATCAACGTCAGTGAACATGGGTAACAGATTGAAAACAGGCATCAATCCATTCAAGTCTGGCTGTTCTTCCCGAGGGGGAAGCGGGCTGTCTGCCCTGAAAGCCAGGCAAGAATAGTCGGTTGTTACAAAATGAGTAATCCCGATTCATGACAAGGACTGTTACTGAAATCGCAACAGTTTGAGGGCGAGCCATCCATTCCCCTGATAACCCGCCATCCACCCAATCCATGGGGCCGCCCGCACCCCGGCCAGAGCGGCTTGTCATCCTTTCGAGCGATAGAGCGAATCCCTCCTTGGTGCGCTTATCGCTCCTGATGCGCGGCAGTAGGGTGAGGCCTTCTGTCACTCACCGGGGAAGACGCATGACAAAAACAACAATGCGCGCCATCTTCACGCCACAGGCGCTGGCCGCTGCGGTTGCGTTGGGTTGCTGTGCCCAGGCACAGGCTGTTTCCTTCAATATTGGCGAGATCGAAGGGCAATTCGACTCCTCGCTGTCGGTCGGCTCGAGCTGGGGCATGCGCGATGCCGATAAAAAGCTCGTGGGCACCGTCAATGGCGGCACGGGGCAGGCTTCCACGGGGGATGACGGGCGTCTCAACTTCAAGAAGGGCGAGACCTTCTCCAAGATCTTCAAAGGCCTGCATGACCTGGAGCTGAAGTACGGCGACACCGGTGTGTTCGTGCGCGGCAAATACTGGTACGACTTCGAACTCAAGGACGAAGACCGCGAGTTCAAGCAGATCAGCGACCACAACCGCAAGGAAGGCGCCAAGTCCAGCGGCGCGCAGATCCTCGATGCGTTCGTCTACCACAACTACTCCCTGGGCGACCTGCCGGGCACCGTGCGTGCCGGCAAGCAGGTGGTCAGTTGGGGCGAAAGTACCTTCATCGGCAACTCCATCAACAGCATCAACCCGATTGACGTGTCGGCGTTCCGTCGGCCCGGTGCCGAGATCAAGGAAGGGCTGATTCCGGTCAACATGCTGTTCGCGTCCCAGAGCCTGACCAACCAACTGACCGTGGAAGGCTTCTACCAGCTGGAGTGGGACCAGACGGTGCTGGATAACTGCGGCACCTTCTTTGGCAATGACGTGGCGGCGGATGGCTGCACCGGCAACTACACGGTGGGTAGTCCGGCGATTGCTCCGCTCCAACCGATCGCAGCGGCTCGCGGCCAAGGCTTTGTGGTGACCCGCGAAGGTGTGGTGGTGCAGCGTGCTGGTGATCGCGATGCACGGGACTCCGGCCAATTCGGTGCAGCCTTGCGCTGGATGGGCGATGACACGGAGTACGGCCTGTACTTCATGAACTACCACAGCCGTACGCCGACTGTGGGCACGATTACCGCCAACACCAATCTGGCGACCATCGGTGGTATCGCGGCGGCTGCTCCGGCGGGCTTCGGTTCGGCCCTGGCCCAGAGCACCATGCTTGGCCGTGGCCAGTACTACCTCGACTATCCGGAAGACATCCGCCTGTTCGGCGCCAGCTTCTCCACCACCTTGCCCACCGGCACGGCGTGGACCGGCGAGATCAGCTACCGCCCGAATGCACCGGTGCAGCTCAATACCACTGACTTGACCCTGGCCTTGATCAACCCGATTGCCGGCAATGCGGCATCGCCGATCCGTTCCTCCTTCGGCGCCGACAACAAGGGCTACCGCCGCAAGGAAATCACCCAGATCCAAAGCACCATGACCCAGTTCTTCGACCAGGTGCTGGGCGCTGAGCGCCTGACCCTGGTGGGCGAAGCGGCCGTGGTGCATGTGGCCGGCCTGGAGGATAAATCCAAGCTGCGTTACGGCCGCGACTCGGTGTACGGCGCTTATGGTTTCCAGGGTGACACCGACGGTTTCGTCACCTCCACCTCCTGGGGCTACCGCGCGCGGGCGATCCTCGACTACAACAATGCGATTGCCGGGGTGAACCTCAAGCCCAACCTGTCCTGGTCCCATGACGTGGCCGGCTACGGGCCCAACGGGATCTTCAATAAAGGCGCCAAGGCCATCAGCGTCGGCGTGGATGCGGACTATCGCAGCACCTACACCGCCAGCCTCAGCTACACCGACTTCTTTGGCGGCGACTACAACACCCTGACCGACCGCGACTTCCTCGCCCTCAGCTTCGGCGTGAACTTCTGATTTGGCTTAAAAAAGAAGGACAAGAATCCATGCGTAAGACAATTGCAGTATTGGCCCTCAGCCTGTTGGCTTCCCACGTGATGGCGGCGGTGTCGCCGGAAGAGGCGGCCAAGCTGGGCACCACCCTGACACCGGTCGGCGCCGAAAAAGCCGGCAACGCCGATGGCTCGATCCCGGCGTGGACCGGCGGTATCCCGAAAAACGCCGGCGCGGTGGACAGCAAAGGCTTCCTCGCCGACCCGTTCGCCAATGAAAAACCGCTGTTCGTGATCACCGCCGCCACGGTGGACAAGTACAAGGACAAACTCTCCGACGGCCAGGTGGCGATGTTCAAGCGCTACCCCGAGACCTACAAGATCCCGGTGTACCCGAGCCACCGTACGGTCAACCTGCCACCGGACATCTACGAGTCGATCAAGCGCAGCGCGCTGAACGTCAAGACGATCAACGACGGCAACGGCCTGGAAAACTTCACCGGTAACCGTTACTACGCGTTCCCGATTCCCAAGAATGGCGTGGAAGTGCTGTGGAACCACATCACCCGCTACCACGGTGGCAACCTGCGCCGCATCATCACCCAGGCCACCCCGCAGACCAATGGCAGCTACACGCCGATCCGCTTCGAGGAGGAAGTGGCGGTGCCCCAGGCGATTCCCGATATCGACCAGGCCAAGGCGGCCAACGTGCTGAGCTATTTCAAACAATCGGTGACCGCCCCGGCACGCCTGGCGGGCAACGTACTGCTGGTGCACGAGACCCTCGACCAGGTGAAGGAGCCACGCCTGGCCTGGATCTACAACGCCGGCCAGCGCCGCGTGCGCCGCGCGCCGCAAGTGTCCTATGACGGCCCGGGCACCGCGTCCGACGGCCTGCGCACCACCGACAACTTCGACATGTTCTCCGGCGCCCCCGACCGCTATGACTGGAAGCTGGTGGGCAAGAAAGAGATGTACATCCCCTACAACAGCTACAAGCTCGATTCGCCGTCGCTCAAGTACGACGACATCATCAAGGCCGGTCATATCAACCAGGACCTGACCCGTTACGAACTGCACCGCGTGTGGGAAGTGGTCGGCACGGTCAAGCCGAGCGAGCGGCACATCTACGCCAAGCGCCACATGTACATCGACGAAGACAGCTGGCAAGTCGCGCTGGTGGATCACTACGACGGTCGTGGCCAACTGTGGCGCGTCGCCGAAGGCCATGCGCAGTTCTACTACGACCACCAGGTGCCGGCCTACACCGTCGAGACCCTGTACGACATCATTGCCGGGCGCTACATCGCACTGGGCATGAAGAACGAGGAGAAGAGCAGCTTCGTGTTCGGCTTTGCGGCCAAGGCAGCGGACTACACCCCGGCGGCGTTGAGGGCTGAAGGCGTACGCTGATCCCAATATGAAATGCAATCAAATGTGGGAGGGGGCTTGCCCCCGATGGCGGTGTATCAGTCAACCAATCCAGTGACTGACAGTCCCTCATCGGGGGCAAGCCCCCTCCCACAGTGGGTTTTGTACACATGGGGTTCTGTGCATGGCCTTTAATCACCCCGCTGAATACTTCTTCAACAACCACCCGCCACAGGACTAGGGTAAGCACCAGGTTGCATAACAATAAAAAAGCAGGATGCAGCAATGACTGCCATGACACGCTGCCTGGACCGTCCTGGATTCATGCCCCGGCTGTCCGCTCACCATCTGCTGCGCCCACGCCTGGCCGAGCCGTTGCTGACGGACCAGGCCAGGGTCAAATTACTCTGCGCCCCCGGCGGCAGTGGCAAGAGCGCGCTGCTCGCCGAATGTGCGTTGCAGGCGCCTGCGGGTTGCCAGGTGTACTGGTTGCCCCTCAATGGCGCGGTGCTCAGCCCCCTCGATCTGTGCCTGCGGCTGGCGCAAAACCTGGGCCTGACGTTTACCGATGAAACCACCTTGCTGCTCGACCTCAGCCGCTGGCAGGCCTCGGCGTGGCTGTTCCTCGATGATTTTTGCCGCTTGCCCACGCCCGACACCGACGCCTTGCTTGACCGGCTGCTCACCGCCAGCAGCCCGGCCCTGACCTGGTGGCTGGGCGCACGGCGGCGACCGGCGTGCAACTGGCCGCGCCTGCTGCTCGACGATGAGTTGCTCGAATGTGGCGCCGAACTGGCCTTCAGCTCTGGGGAGATCCAGCAACTGCTCAGCCATGCCCCCGGGCATTCGGTCGACAGCGTGCAGCAGTTCAGCGCCGGTTGGTGCGCGGGCGTGCGCATCGCCCTGCTGGGGGATGGGCACCCCGACAGGACCTTGCTCGACTACCTGCAACACGAACTGTTCAGCACACTGCCGCCGGAGCTGGCGGAGGCCTGGCGCGTACTGGCCCATCTGCCGCGCTTCAACGCCGGCCTGTGCGAGCACTTGTTCGGCGCGGGGGACGGTGACCAGTACCTGAGGGATCTGCAGGTGCTCGGCGCCTTTATCCAGCCGTGGGAAGACACCGACTGGCTGCAGGTTTTTCCGCCCCTGGCGCAGCTGATGCAAAACGAACCCTGGCCGGCCAAACGCTCCTGGCATCGCCGCGCCTGCCAATGGTTCTGCGCCGAACAGGACTGGCAGGCCGCCTTCGAACAGGCGCTGCTGGCCGAAGAATATGAAATGGCAGTGAGCCTGTTGCAGCATTTCAGTTTCGAGGACCTGTTCCGCCAGCAGAACGCCGTCTTGCTGTTGCACCTGCATGAGCAGCATGGCGATGAATTGATGCTCGGCTCGGCACAACTGGTGGGGCTGGTGACGGCGGCGTTGCTGTTTGCCGGGCGCTTCGAACAGGCGGCGGTGTGCATCGATCAACTGGCCCGGTTTGCCCCGCAACCGACCGCGGCGCAACAGCGGTATTTATTGGCGCGCTGGCAGGCGCAATGGGGCTGGCTGCTGCACCTGGGCGGCGATGCCGAGGGCTCGCGCCTGCATTTTCTGGAGGCGCTGCAAGCCTTGCCCGACAGCGCGTGGACCTCGCGGCTGATGTGCCTGTCGGGCCTGACCCAGCAGGCCTTGTTGCGCGGCGAACTGGACGTGGCCCAAAGCCTGAACCGCGAAGCGCTGTGCCTGGCGCGCGCCCAGGGTTCGTTGCTGCTGGAGGCGCTGCTTGAACTGGATCACGCTCAACTGCTGGAACAGCGCGGGGCACCGTACCGGGCCCAGAGCCTGCTGGAAAATGTGCAGGCCATGTTGCTTGAACAACGGCTCAAGGCCGGCCCCTTGGTGGGGCGTATCGCCTTGCGACGCGGGCACCTGGCCTTGCGCCAGGGCCAGGACAGCCTGGCCGCCGAGTGTTTCGATACGGGCTTGAAGATGTGCCTGCACAGCCAGGACAAGCGCGTGCTCTACGGCTTTCTCGGCCTGGCACTGTTGGCTGCCAACCGTGGCGATTACGCCCAGGCCTTTGTCCAGTTGCGTGAGGCCGAGCGGCTGATGCAGCAACGCCAGGTGCCGGACACGGTGTACCGCGCGGTGCTGCTGTTGGTCAGCGGGCACTTCTGGTTGCAGCAGGGGCGCGCCGAATTGACCGTGGAGGCGGTGCGTCGCGTGCTGCGCCATTTTCGTGGGCCCCAGGGCAAGCAGGCGCCGCCGGCCACCCTGGAACTGATCCCGCGTCTTGAATACCTGTTGGTGCTGGCGGAGGTGAAGCTGGGCTGCGCCGATCAACCGCTGGAACGGCTCGACGCTTTGCTGCAAGCCACCCATCGGCGCGGCATGTTGTGCCTGGAAATCGAACTGCACCTGGTGCTGGGCGAAGTCGCCTGGCAGCTGGGTGATCCGGCCTTGGCACGCCGCTCGCTGCAAGCCGGCCTGGAGCTGGCGGCGCGTTGCCAGGTGCAGCAAGCGATTCGCGAACTGCGTCTGCGCGCGCCGGGACTGCTGAGTGAGCTGGGCCTGGAGCCTCAGGCATCAACCCCCGGCACGGTGGAAAACCCTTTGAGCCAGCGCGAACTGGAAGTGCTGCAACTGATCGCCCTCGGCAGTTCCAACCTGGAGATCGCCGACCGCCTGTTTATCTCCCTGCACACCGTCAAGACCCATGCGCGGCGCATTCACAGCAAGCTCGGCGTAGAGCGGCGCACCCAGGCGGTGGCCAAGGCCAAGACCTTGGGCCTGATGGTTTAGATGAACGCCTGACGGTATTCGCCGGGCGTCGCGCCCATGGCCTGGCGGAAGCGATGGGTAAAGTGGCTGGCGCTGGAGAAACCACACAGCAGGGCAATCTCGCCCAACGGCAGGGCGCCGCCACGCAGCAGGTTTTGCGCGCGGGTCAGCCGGCGCGCCAGCAGGTACTGATGGGGCGGCAGGCCGAAACTCTGGCGAAACATCCGGGCGAAATGGTACTCCGACAGCGCACACAACCCAGCCAGTTGCCCAAGGCTGATGGGCTCCTCCAGGTGCTGGTCGATGTAGTCCACCAGCAACCGTCGTTGGTAGGCGGCCAGCCCGCCTTTCAACCGCAGGCCTTCGCGGGCGCCCACCTGGCTGAGCAGAGTATGGCTGAGCATTTCATGGGCGAGGCTGCTGGTGAGCAGGCGTTCGGCGGGTTCGTCCCAGTTGAGGGCGATCAACTGGTGGAAGCGTCGGGCCAGGCGCTGGTCTTCCAGGAAGGTACTTTCCCGCAGTTCCAGCGTGCGCGGTTCGCGGTCAAGCAGGGTGACGCAGCCGAGGGCAAATTGTTCCGGGCTGAAATACACGTGGGCCAGGCGGATTTCACCGTTGATCACCCAGGCCGATTGGTGCTCGGCAGGCAGGATGCACAGCTTGTCGGGGCCGCCCTTGGTGCCCGGCCGGTCGCGCCGAAACGTACCGGTGCCGCCATCGACATAGCAGGACAAGGTGTGATGGCTGGGCGCCTGGTAGTCCTGGGAATCGTGATGGTTGCTCCACAAGGCCGCGGACAAGCCGTCACCGAGCTCGGCGCAGGCTTCCAGGCGTGCGTTGGGCGAGCGGTTAAGGGCTTGGAAGACTTGCAGGGATTCCAGGTCTGGCATGGTGTGTGTTCTCCGACGCCTTGCATCCTACTCCGCGAGGCTGGCGCTGTGATCCCATCGCCCGACAAAAGCGCAAGATTGTGCAAGAGCCTTGTCCGGGTTGAAGGCGACACTGTGGCTCAATCGATGGAGCCCGCTATGAACCTTTCCCTGTACTTACTCACTGTGCTGATCTGGGGCACCACCTGGATCGCGCTCAAATGGCAATTGGGCGTGGTGGCGATTCCCGTGTCCATCGTCTACCGCTTCGGCCTGGCGGCCCTGGTGTTGTTTGCGTTGTTGCTGGTCAGTCGCAAGTTGCAGGTGATGAATCGGCGTGGGCACCTTATCTGCCTGGCCCAGGGGCTGTGCCTGTTTTGTGTCAACTTCATGTGCTTTCTCACCGCCAGCCAATGGATCCCCAGCGGCCTGGTGGCGGTGGTGTTTTCCACGGCCACGCTGTGGAATGCGCTGAACGCCCGGGTGTTTTTCGGCCAGCGGGTGGCGCGCACTGTGTTGATGGGCGGCGGCCTCGGGCTGGCGGGCTTGGGCCTGCTGTTCTGGCCGGAACTGGTGGGGCATACCGCCAGCCCGCAGACCTTGCTGGGGTTGGGGTTGGCGTTGCTGGGGACGATGTGTTTCTCGGCGGGCAATATGCTCTCGAGTCTGCAGCAGAAGGCCGGTCTGAGGCCGCTGACCACGAATGCCTGGGGCATGTTGTATGGTTCGTTGATGCTGGCAACTTACTGCGTGCTGCGCGGTATTCCGTTTGAGATGGACTGGAGCGCACGTTACATCGGTGCGTTGTGGTACCTGGTGATTCCGGGTTCGGTGATCGGGTTTACCGCGTACCTGACCTTGGTCGGGCGCATGGGGCCGGAGCGTGCGGCGTATTGCACGGTGCTGTTCCCGGTGGTGGCGCTGAATGTGTCGGCGTTTGCCGAAGGCTACCAGTGGACCGCGCCGGCGTTGGCGGGGTTGGTACTGGTGATGCTGGGGAATGTGTTGGTGTTTCGTAAGCCCAAGGTGGCTCAGCCGGTGAATCCGATCCTTCAGGCAAAGCAGGTCTAGTGTGGGAGGGGGAAAGCCTCCTCCCACATTTCCTGCATTTCTCACATTTGACCGAATTGTCTGGTTTATTTGAGCCCTAAACGCTTGGCCATTCGGCCGAGGTTGGCGCGGTCCAGGCCCAGTTCGCGGGCGGCGCCGGCCCAGTTGTGCTGGTGGCGTTCCAGGCAGGCGTTGATCACTTGGCGCTGGTAGTGCTCGGTGGCCTGGCGCAGGTCGCCGGTGACGGCCAGGGCGGTTTCTGCCGGTGCTTCGATCACCGGCGTGCTGACGTCGGGCAAATCCAGGTCCTGGGCACTCAGGCTCAGAATCTTCGGGCGTTCGCGACAGTTACCCAGCGCTTTCAGCGCGCTGCGGCCGATCAAATGTTCCAGCTCCCGCACATTGCCCGGCCAGTTATAGGCCAGCAGCGCCGCCTGGGCGTCGCTGGTCAGGCGCAGGCTGCCCAGGCCCATGCGTGAGCGGTTCTGCTCGAGGAAGAAGCCGGCCAGCAGCAACACATCACGCCCGCGCTCGCGCAGGGCCGGCACTTGCAACGGGTACACGCTCAGGCGGTGGTAGAAGTCGGCACGGTAGCGGCCGTTGCGCACTTCATCGGCGAGGTCGCGGTTGGTGGCGGCGATCAGGCGCACATCCACCTGGTGCTCCTTGTCCGACCCCAGGCGCTGCAACTGGCCACTTTGCAGCACCCGCAGCAACTTGGCCTGCACGCTCAGGGACAACTCACCCACTTCGTCCAGGAACAACGTGCCGCCATTGGCCAGCTCGAATTTGCCGCGCCGTTCATTCAGCGCGCCCGTAAAGGCGCCACGCACATGGCCGAACAACTCGCTTTCCACCAGGGTTTCCGGCAGGGCCGCGCAGTTGAGGCTGATCAGCGGTTTGTCCGCCCGCGACGACGCCGCGTGAATGGCCTGGGCCACCAGTTCCTTGCCCACCCCGGTTTCGCCGGTGATCAGCACCGTGAGGTCGCTGCCACCCACCAGCTTGATTTCCTCCACCAGGCGCTTGTGGGTTTTACTCTGGCCGATCATTTCCTTGTGCTGCTGGCCGCTGGCCTGGCGGTAGATCTCGGCGCGCTGGTGTTCGTCTTCGGCGCGCAACGCCAGGCGTTCGATACGTTCGGCCACGTTGACGGTGGCGGCGGCGAGGCTGGCGAAGGCTTGCAGGGCGTCCAGTTCCACCCGTTCGAAGCGTTCGGTGTCCAGCGCGTCCAGGGTCAACAGGCCCCAGGGCAGATCGTCGACAAACAGCGGGCAGCCCATGCAGTCGTGGACTTCCAGGTGGCCGTGCACGCCATCGACCAGGCCATCGTAGGGATCGGGCAATTCGCTGTCACTGTCAAAGCGTGTGGGCCCAGGGCTGCTGAGCAACACGGCGAAGCGCGGATGTTCGCTGACCTTGAAGCGGCGGCCCAGGGTGTCCGCGCTCAAGCCATCCACCGCCAGCGGCACCAGCGACTCGCCGTCCAGGCGCAGCAGGGCGGCCGCATCACACGGCAACAGGGCGCGCATGGCTTGCAGCAGGCGTCGATAGCGTTCGCCTTCGGGCAGTTCCCGCGACAGGTCGGCGACCAGCGGCAGCAGGGTGGTGAGCAGCGAGTGTGCAGTCATAATGACTCCTTGTAGTCTATATGACTATAAGGTGTAGGAGGTTATACTGACTACATAATGTTCAAGTTATTGAAATTAAATGATTTATAAGTTGGCATGGATACTGAGTAGCTAAGGGTAATCAGTAAAGAAGCCCAGGAGGCTCCCATGCTTAGTGCCCAAGACCGTGCCATCGTCAAATCCACCGTGCCCCTGCTGGAAAGCGGCGGTGAAGCGCTGATCACCCATTTCTACCGCATGATGCTCTCCGAGTACCCTGAGGTCCGCCCGCTGTTCAACCAGGCCCACCAGGCCAGCGGCGACCAGCCCCGCGCCCTGGCCAACGGCGTATTGATGTACGCGCGGCATATCGACCAGCTCGACCAACTGGGCGACCTGGTGGCGAAGATCATCAACAAGCACGTCGCCTTGCAGATCCTGCCGGAGCATTACCCGATCGTGGGCGCTTGCCTGCTGCGGGCGATTTCCGAGGTGCTGGGCAGTGAGATCGCCACCCCTGAGGTGATGAATGCCTGGGGCGCCGCGTACGGCCAACTGGCGGACATCCTGATCGGTGCCGAGGCCGCTATTTACACAGAGAAAGCCCAGGCCCCCGGCGGCTGGCGCGGTGCGCGGGCGTTTACCCTGGTCAAGCGTGTGGAGGAGAACGCCGAGATCACTTCCTTCTATTTCGCGCCGGCGGACAACGGGGCGATCCTCGCGGCCGCGCCGGGCCAATACATCGGCATGAGGCTGGTGCTCGACGGTGAGGAAGTGCGCCGCAACTATTCACTATCGGCGTTGAGTGATGCGGGTGAATACCGCATCAGCGTCAAGCGCGAGGCCGGCGGGCGGGTTTCCAACTACCTGCATGACCAGTTGCAGGTCGGTGCGACGATTGACCTGTTTCCGCCGTCGGGCGAGTTCACCCTGGCGGCCAGCGATAAGCCGCTGGTGCTGATCAGCGGCGGGGTAGGGATCACGCCAACCTTGCCGATGCTGGAGGCCGCACTGGCCACCCAGCGCCCGGTGCACTTTATCCACTGCGCGCGCAATGGCGGGGTGCATGCGTTCCGTGACTGGGTCGACGGCCTGGCAGCCAAGCACCCGCAGCTCAAGCGCTTCTATTGCTATGCCGAGGACGACGGCGTGAGCCCTGCGGCGGATAAAGTCGGCCTGCTGAGCCAGGAGCAATTGGCGGCGTGGTTGCCGGAGCAGCGTGACCTGGACGCGTACTTCCTCGGCCCCAAAGGTTTCATGGCGGCGATCAAGCGCCACCTCAAGGCATTGGGCGTACCCGAGAAACAAAGCCGCTACGAGTTCTTCGGCCCGGCTGCCGCGTTGGAGTAACACGGTCGAAAATGTGGGAGGGGGTTTGCCCCCTCCCACATTTGGATCTCTGTTCCTCTCGATTAATCCCCTGTTAACCCCTCTCTGTTTAAACCACTCTCTGTGTGTAAACTTGCGGCCATTGGCACAACCAAACAAAGGGATACGGGGATGAGTGACGAATTGCGTTTAGGCAGGGAGCGGCGCTTTCTGGTGTTGCTGGGCATCATCTGCCTGGCGCTGATCGGTGGGGCGTTGTACATGCAGGTGGTGTTGGGCGAGGCACCGTGCCCGTTGTGCATCCTGCAACGCTATGCCTTGCTGTTGATTGCGATCTTCGCGTTCATCGGTGCCGCCATGCGCACCAAGGGCGCACTCACGCTGTTCGAAGGCCTGGTGGTACTCAGCGCTCTCGGCGGGGTGGCCGCGGCCGGTCACCATGTGTACACCCAGTTCTTCCCGCAGGTGAGCTGCGGCGTCGATGTACTGCAACCTATCGTCGACGACCTGCCCCTGGCCAAGGTCTTCCCACTGGGCTTCCAGGTCGACGGCTTCTGCAGCACCCCGTACCCGCCGGTGCTGGGCCTGTCTTTGGCACAATGGGCGCTGGTGGCGTTCGTGCTGACGGTCATCCTGGTGCCCCTGGGCATCTATCGTAATCGCCGCCACAAAGGCTGAACCCATCAGTGAAACGCCCCGGTCTTTCCTCAAGGTAGGCCGGGGCGTTTTTGCATGTAGGCTTTTGTGAACAGAGCGTGACGCCGGACAATTTTGGGTGCGCGCAGTGTGCGACATGTTGTCACACGGAAGCCGCCGCAGGACGTTTCTGACCCGCCCAACCAACGCTTAAATTTGCAAAAAGGCTCCAGGATGTGCTGTCAGTTCGTGGTTTGGACGACGCCACGTACCTCACGTCGTACAAGGCTTTGAGTGATGTCCGAATGCCTTGTTTTATGGGGGGTTGCATAGGTTTCGTAGACCCTTACGGGGTGTAAGGGCTGTGACCGTTTGCCCTATAACACGGCAATTTTTGTGGTTTTTGTTGAGAATCGAACGCGATAAGATCGCGAACCATTGCAATATTGGTGAAGGATTATTGCTGTAATCGATAAAAATTATTTCTTTATAAGACATGGTTTATACATCGCTAGCTAACTACAATCGCCCGCACTGAATGTCCGGTGCTGCTCAATCTTTGAGCACTGGAGCGGTCGAGGGGCAGATGGACGGCTCTGTGCGACCCCAAGGTTCCGGCAGCCTTTCAACTATCCGCACCAAAGGGAATTGGTCTGTAACAAGGCCTTTAACCACGAAATCGAATAAGAACTCACCGCAGGTCCGTGAAACGCTCCGTTATATGGCGTGCCGGGCAGGCTCTTATTCAATCGAAGAGAAATGCCAACCCTTGGCAGGGTGAAGTGTTGGCGATCAAAACCCAACTGCATTGCGCAAGCTGCTTTAGAGGTCGTGAGATGAGTAAAAACAGGTACCCCCGATTA
>Ga0105250_10000571_pt1 | contig 24492 bp, 31 predicted proteins | sample KBSS54metaG_FD_80425 | JGI IMG/M metagenome (GOLD analysis project Ga0105250, IMG submission 80425) | Switchgrass rhizosphere microbial communities from Kellogg Biological Station, Michigan, USA - KBS S5-4 metaG | ecosystem: Host-associated > Plants > Roots > Rhizosphere > Soil | place...
AACGTCGCATTTAACTACATCGTAAGGGCCGCATAATGGCTAAAGTAACGCTCGATAAAAACGGCCTCGCGAAATCGGCCGGCACACTGACGATTTATAATTTCGATGCGGTAAGCGGCGAGTTTACCGGCTCCAGCGATGAGTTTCTGGCGCAGGGTGTCGGCCTGCCCGCTAACGCCTGTATTACGGAGCCGCCAGCTACTGAGGCCGGGCGCGTAGCATTTTACCGTGATGGCAGCTGGCTTGATGTTGCCGATCACCGTGGGGAAACTGTTTATTCAGTTACTGACGGTGCTGCAATACTGATCGACGTGCCGGGCGACTATCCGGCAGATACAACGCCGCTTAAACCGGCAACGGCCTGGGATAAATGGGACGGTGAAAAGTGGGTCACTGATCCGGCGGAAGAGAAAGCGGCAGCTATCAAGGAAGCCATAGAACGGAAGGCCGTACTGATTACCGAGGCGAACAGCACCACACAGGCATGGCAAACGCAACTGCGCCTCGACATGATCACCGACGCAGATAAGGCTTCACTTATGGCATGGATGAAATATGTGCAGGACGTTCAGGCGGTGAACATTCATGAGGCACCCGACATCACCTGGCCGCAGAAACCTCAATAACAAAAAGCCCGCATCGCGGGCTTTATTCATTCCGGCCTGACCGGCCATGCAATGTCTGGCGCCTCACTGATATCAATCCGGCTTAGCTCCACCCGGTATCGCTTCCACTCTGCCAGACGGGTGATCTCCTCATCTGTCGCAATGTTGATATCAACTGCATCCTGCAGCGGAGCCATGACCCGGCTTGCCTCATCCGTTTCGGCTGCCAGCCTGCTGCTGGCAATCAGCGCCGCGTTTTCAGCATCTGTTACCGGGGCAGTAAAGACGCCGTCACTGTAGCGATAATTTATATCGGGCTGTTCGGGTAGCGCGGTGATATCCACCCATACCAGCGAAGGGTGATAGAGTTTTTCAGGCTTCACATTCAGCGCGACAATTTCCGCGACGCGCTGATTTTCAATGCGGGCATACGTTTTCATCAGCTGAATTCCTCAATAAAAATAACGCCGTCCGAACCGTAGTTACCAATAAAAGGATCGGATCGGGTATTACCGCCACCTCCGGCTCCAAAGGTTTTCCCTTTAACGGATAAATTACCGTCTCCGCTTCGCTTGCCGCCACCCCAGTAACTTACACCGCCATCACCAGAACCGCCCCGATAAGGGTTTGTGGTCGTCGAGATAATGCCGGGCGCATCGCTGCCGTCTCCACCCTGAATATTCAAATCGCCGCCGACTGCCGTTCCGCCCGCGCCGCCCGCATCACCTGATGAAGTATTAACGCCGTTGCCCGCTGTCAGCAGGCCGTTGAATGTGCTGCTCGTTGCTGACAGGGTTTCATCGCTGCCACGGCCAACCACGCCGGGGTAAGTTTTGGTGTCGTCCACATTCAGCCATGCGATGACCGTTCCGCCCGCGCCACCGCCTGCGCCGCGGCTTGTGAAGCCGTTGCCCCATCCAAGATAGCCGTAACCTCTGCCACCGCCGCCGGTCAGGATAATCCTGATGCGTTTCGTTCCGGGCGTGGGCTTGTAGTAGATTGCTCCAGGCGTGATAAAAATCTGGCGGCCAATAATACGCCCTGAGAATTTTTCTGTTAAACCGAGGTTTTTGAGAAGCTCAGCAATCAGATCGGCGTCTTTGATTTCTGCCAGCGCATTCGCTGTCAGCAGGTACTGATCATGCGGGTTTTCAGCCGCAAGATGATCCGCCAGTAACTTATCCGCGTACTGGCGAACCGTCAGGATACTGTCATCCACATACTTCCGCGTTGCCAGCACCACGGACGGGTCAATCTTCAGAGTGATGGCGTCGGTGCTGTTGATGATCAGAATCATGCGCACGGTCTGTGTGCGTCCGCTGCCCTCCTGCAGCGCGGGCTTGTAGGTTTCCGGCGTGTTACACACTGCAATCAGCGTGCCGTCCGCATCAAACAGCCCCATTTCCCGGATCCAGAATCCACCCTCCGTTTCAGGGATCACCTGCTCAGCAATCACCTGGCTGGCATTGGCCGCATCAATGCTCAGCGAATTGATAGCGGCGCGGCGCACCTCGTTAACCAGCTTTGTGTGGCTGGCGTTCGGCGTCGGCAGTGTGCCGCCGCCATCCCCCACGGCCATCTGTGTGATGTTCAGTTTTGTGCCGAGCGCGGCAGCGTTGGCAATCTTCGCCGCGCCCAGGTTGGTTACGATCGCATAGTATTTTTGTGTCATGGTCCCACTTCCATCAGGTCAATAACGTGTACCGCCGCGCCGCCATAAGCCGCGCCGCTGACGGAGATAATTTCCGGGGTGTACGGGTAAACGGTCAGGTCATCACCGTCATAGCTGGCTGCTGCCATGCGTGTTTCGCCGCTGACCTGCAGGTTGATGGACATTCCAAGCAGGTGACGGCTGCAGGGTTTTGCATCGCTGATCAGCCTCTCAAGCTCCTGATATGTTTCTTCAGTAATGCCCTGGTCCTGCACGCCGATGTCCAGCCGGAACGTGCCGGGCGGTTCACTGGTTTTCCACCACTCAATAACCCGGATCAGGAAGCCGAACGGCTCCACCACGCGGCGGATGGCGCTGATGGTGCCTTTGTGCTGATGAATATAAAACGCATCGCTCACCACCTGCCGCTTGACGCTCTCAGCCCAGCTTTCGTCCCAGCGGTCCACCGAGAAGGCCCAGGCCAGATAGGGCAGAAAGCTCACCGGGCAGGTGGCCGGGTTCCACAGGTCGCGCAGCGGCACGTTCAGCCCGGAAATCCCGCTGCACGCTTGCGCCAGGCGGCGCTCCAGCGCAGACGAACCGGGCGGCATCAGGCTACTGTTGCTCATGTCACCCCCTGATCGCCCGCCACGGAAATGTCCGTACCGGTGCAGTAACCCGCCTGCGTGCGGTCCATGATTATGTCCTCCGCCGGTTCGGTGATTTCCACCCAATCCACACCGGCCACACGCATCACCGCCCCGTAGGACTCACGCCGCACACTGCGCCCCAGCTTTTTCTGTTCAGTAAGGTAAGCCGCCAGATTAGCGTTTGCCGCCTCAAGGCAGGGACCGGCGGCCACGCCGTCGAACAGGTGCAGCCTGGCCTTCACGCTGTAGTTGCGAATAGTCGCCCCCTGAACCGTCACACGGTCGGCCACCGGGCGCACGCTGTCGGCGCTCAGTGCTGTGTCCACTGTAGTCAGCAAATCCGCTGCCGCCGTGCCGTCGCCTTCGCGACTCAGGACAGTGATCAGCACTGTCGCCGGTGACGGGCTGATGGCGGACACGTCCTGCACCCGGCCATCGGCGCTTTTAGCGTGAAACTCATACGCGCCCGTCGGTCCGGCCACGCTCAGCCCCTCAAACGCCTCCGGCACGCGCACGCGCAGTGCGTCGTCCGATTCCATCACCGCATCCACCGGCGGCACCGCGTCGGGATTCGCAGGCGTAATGGTCAGGCGCTTCACGTTATTGCGGGCGGCCTGCTGGTCCAGATCACTGCCGATTGCGTAGGCCACCATTACCGCCTGCGCCGCCTCATTGATGCGCTGGCGTAACAGGATTTCGCGGTAGGTGTTTTCCTGCAGACTTTTCACAATCGGCTCTGACTCCAGCGCCAGCACGCGGCGCATGGCGGCCTGTTCATCCGCCGGATAAAGCGCAATCAGCGCCTCTTTGCGCTCAGCCAGCAGCGATTCAAAGTCCGGCACCTCAATAATCTGCGGTGCGGGCAGCTGAGAAAGGTCAATTACTGCCACTGTTCACCCCCGTTGGTACAGACATGGCAACCGGCGAACCGTCATCGCGCTGGCCGGTCAGCTCAACCACCATAGAGCCGTCAAAGTCGCTGGTAAGGTTTACGGTGCTCAGCCTCACGCGAGGTTCCCAGCGGCTGATGGCGACATACACCGCCGCCATTACCTGCAGGCGGATCACGTCGTTCTGTGGCTGGTCAATCAGCACCGACAGCAGCGAGCCGTAATCACGCCGGGCGATGCGACTGCCTTCCGGGGTGATCAGGATGTCGTGCATGCTCTGCCGGATGTGATCGATGTCGGTAATGGCTTCGCCGGTGTCGCGGTTCATGCCGAGATACATCATTGCGGGCCTCCTGACAGATCGCCGCCACTCTTAACTTTGTCGTGTAAGTGCTTATCAGCAATTACGCCGTTAGAACTCATTGAACCGCCGCCGTGTGTCACATCGCCGTTCATCGTGGTGTCACCGTTAATCCGTGTCTGGCTGGCCTCTATCCCCAGCGCATCGGTGATCAGCTGAATGCCGTCCGCCGCTTCAATGCGCACGCTTTTGATGTTTTTTATCAGCAGCTGGCCGGTTTCCGGCTCGTACTGAAACCAGCCGCCGTCCTTAAACACGGTGGTGGTGCCGTCTTCCGAGTAGTCAGGCGGCGGGAAGGCTTCGGAATAAATGGCGGGCAGCGCAAAGGCGGTTTCAAGGTTGCCGCCCAGGCTCAGCAGCACAACCTGCTCCCCGACGGAGGGTTTCCACCATGTGCGGGTGCTACCGGCGCGCAGGGTGAGCCAGTTAATCCAGTTGGTTTCAAGGTCGCCCGTTTTCACCCGGCACAGCCAGTTCACCGGATCAACTTCGGACACGGTGCCGGTGCGGATCAGGTTGGTGATAAGGCGCATAATTTCGGTGAGTTGTGCATTCATAGCTAAAGCTTGAAGCAGTTGCTTTTTTCTGGCATTAAACTGATGTTGTACCAACCACCAAACAATCCTAAAGGAGGATTTATGCGCAGAAGAAAACGAAGAAATAAGTTTGTAGATCTAACCTTTGTTTTAGGCTGTTTATTTGTTTATCCGTTGACACTCATGCCAAATAATTTTGATTTGCCACTAGCTTTTTTGGGTGGGATTTTTCTTTTTTCAGGCATAGTTCATATCTGCCATACAATTACTAAGTCAGGAAAGAATAAATTTTATAAAGAAATATTTAATGCAATTTGGAATATGGAGACTTGCATTGTTTTTACGATGAGTATTACTTTCTTTGTTCTTTACCAAAAAAATGGGATGGCAGCACCAGATTTGATAAGTCCATTTGTCGACAAACACCCTTATGTCTCTACATTGGTTGCAGTAATTTTAGTCACAACATCAATATTTAGGTTCGGCCTTTCCTTTACCGATCTATTTATAAAGCCGGAACCAGATAAGCAAGCGGAACCGGCCAAAGCTAATCCTGATTAAGCCAAGAAAGCATTATGTCGTATAATTTATTCTCAGTTTCTTCATTAAAACCAAGCAGTGGTCGTTCAGCATATTTCACCATCGGGCCACGACGGCTTACCCGGTCGCGCAGGCCGTAATGATGAACGCGGGCCAGCTTTTGCACTCCCGGAATAAAGGCAACCTCAGCGGCGTCTGCGTCTGTTTTTACCTTCAGATATTTTGACGTTTTCAGCTTCGCGAACATGCCGCGACGGATGCGCCCCTTTTTGCTGCGGGCGCTGACGCGGCGCGGCTCCCATGCGGTGCCGTCCGGGGAACGTTGTGCTGTGATGTTTGCCTGCTGAATGCGGCGCACGTCGTGTGCCACCTCGCGCAGCATCTTTTTCCGGGCTGCCGGTTCCAGCTGTGAGAGAAGCGCAGCCAGCCAGGCATCCACTTCATGCAGTTCAGCCATGCTTCACCGTCCAGAATTCCTCCGGCGCGTCCGGCTCCGGCACCGCTTCGATATGTGCCTTGCCGTTCTCAACCGTCGCTATCACGCGCTCGGTCAGCTTCAGGTCCATGCTGATGTCACAGCGGTCATTTGCCAGAATATCGACCTCAAACGAAAACAGCTTTTCGCGCGCCTCGCTGTTCTGCATCGCGTCGGGCTGATTTTCCCGCAGCCATAAAAGTACCGGGGCCATCAGCAGATTCTGGTCGCCGGTGAAGTCGGTGATCACCACGTTCAGCGTGTAGCGATACTCCCACGACAGGAACGCGGCGGACGTGGCGACCAGCTGGCCGCTGTCTACGAACAGGTGCAGGCGGTCAGGGTTTTCGGCAACGTAGGGGACCGACTTATTCAGTGCGCTGCGTAAGGACTGCGGCTTGTTCATCGTCTTTTTCCTGACAGCTGATGATGGTATCCACCTTACCGGCACATGCCGCCCAGGCGGCCTCGGTTTCGTCCAGCAGGGCTAGAAGATCTCCGTTAGTGCGCGGCGCTGCCGGGTCCAGCTGGCAGCGTGTGATTTTCGGACAGCCACTCACGGTAAGATTCACCTCCTGAGAGGGCCGGTCGCTGGCGCAGCCGGACAACAGGATCAGGCAGAGTGGTATCACTCCAGCGGCGCAGGTCTTCATTTTCACGTTTCAGTTCCTCAATCTTTCGCTGCCGGTCGCGCAGCAGCTGACCGTTGCGTTCGGCGGCGGCGTAAAGCTGCGTCTGCGCCTGGCTGCTGGTCTGCGTAAGGGTATTCAGGGCAATCAGCTGGCTGTTTTTCTGGCTCAGCTTTTTTCCCTGAGTTTCTATGACTGCCTCATGTGCGTGAATCTTCTGATAGGCGTTGTGCAGATTCCACGACTGCCACAACACAATCCCCAGAAAAAAAAGAACCATCACGATGATGTTCTTCATGTGCTCAGACTCCCTTAAGGCACCAGGCCAGTTCACGCCCGCGCCGGTTATCCAGCCCCTGATTGAATACGCCTTTCACGTATACCCAGCGCGGCAGCTGGTAACACGCCTCGCGCCACTGGCCCTTTTTCAGCAGCGCCACCATCGTGGAGCCGCACACGTTGCCGGTGCCAACGTTGAACGCCAGCGACACCAGCGCGTCATAAACCTGCTGCGGCATAGAGACCGCCACGCAGCGCGCCAGTGCCGCCTCAGTGCGTAACACGTTGGTGATGAAATTCCCCGCCACCTGCCGTTCCGTGATGGACCTGCCCGGCACCACGCCGGATGTGTTGCCGATCCCGTCGGTCCACTTACCCGCGCTGCACTGGTACGGCTGCAGGCGGCAGCCCTCATAATCGGCAATGAGCCGCAGCCCCTCCACGGAGGTGTGCAGCTGCTGAAAACCGGGCAGCGTGGCGGCCAGCGCCAGCACCACGCCCACGGCGCAGCGCTTAACGATTTGCAGATTCATAATCACTCCGTGTGATGCGCCCGCTCAGCAGCAGCTGATAGGTTTTGTGTTTGTAGTACCAGCTGATAAGCGCCATCAGCAGGCCGATGAATACACCGGCCACGGTGGAAACGTCCTTCAGGTCCATGCCGCCCAGCCACGCCATCACTACCGCCATGCACCAGGTGATAAAGGTGCTGATTTTTTCCCACATGATTCAGTCCCAAAGCTGGACGGCCTGCACGGTGGCCGTCGTTGTCACGTCCGGCAACTCCACCTCCAGCCCGTGTGGTAAGAGGGGGCCGTGCTCCGCCAGCCCCGGATTTGCCTGCAGTACCTGCTCTGTCATTCCCTGCGTGCGTCCGTAGTGACGCCAGCAGAGTGCGTCCACCGTGTCATACTGCTGCGCACGCACTTTCATCAGATAAGCTCCACGGTGCAGTGCGGCATGTCCTGCACGCGGCTGATGGCCCAGCGCGCATCGCGCCACAGGTCGCCGCTGGCATCATTCAGTTCTTCGCCGCGTTTCACGGCGGAGGCGGTGGCGTCAAAGTCCTGATAGCGCTCGTTCAGCACCGCGCGCGTCCAGCACCACACCGCATTCATGTAGTGATGCAGACGCACGCTCTCACCGGCCAGCTTCTCCGCCGGAACGTCGGCCAGGCCGTTATGACCGGCCAGCTCCTGCCGCTCACGCCACGGATAAAGCTCCGCGTTAACTTCCGCCATAGCGGTCAGCACCACCTGACGCAGACGCTCCGGCGTCACGGTGCCGTCAACGCGCATGACGCTGCGGAACTTCGCCAGATCAACGTCGGGCCAGAATGAGTTATTGGGGATGATGTCCGGCGCTGCCGTCGCCTTCTGTGGCGCGATAAATTCCATTGCTCTGTTACTCCTGAATAGGTGGGCGGTGGACGGGGTTTTGATGCGGCGCTGCCTGTCGCCACCCCGTGCCGCCCCGCGCGTGGGCACGTCCGGTTATCAGCTGGCGTTACGGATTTTCCGCTCCAGCTGCTCAATGTCTTTTTTAACGCCGCATTTCTCGTCCAGCTGCAGGGCGCGCTTCAGATGGTTCAGCGCAGACGCCGGGCTGCTTTCCGTCAGCACCCAGCCGATGGACTTGTGCAGACGGGCGCGCGACTGATCGGGCATGTCGTGAGCGTCGACCACCTCCAGCGCCTCCAGTAGCAGGGCCGGATCAAAAGGCGTCTTTGCCAGGATGGCAGCCTTTGCCGCGTCGGCAATTTCTTCGGCCAGCACCGTCGCCGTGGTGCGGCTTCCCAGCGGCATCGCCCAGCCGTGTTTCAGCGCGTGGCGGCCAATCGCGAGCGCACCGGCATAGTCACCGGCGTCAACGCGCCAGAGCATCACGTACATCAGCACGTCGTCCTGCTGTGCGCCGTCCGCGCTCAGCACGCCCTCAGCCCAGGCGGCGTACTTCGGCAGCACCTCCACCTTGATTTCAGCTTTTCGGACGTTGGACTGAATGCCCTTGAGGCGGCGGCGGTCTTCGTTCAGCTGCAGCAGCATCAGGTCATAGCCCTTTGTGCTGCGGCCACTGCCGCCCGACCGGGCGGCCTCCTGTGCCTGAATAAAGCGCGTATGCGCGCGGAAAGGGTTAGTCACGGGTTACGCTCCGCCTTTGCTGTCGCCACCGGTCTGCGTGGTGTCCGCGCTGGCGGCTGAACTGCCTGCATCATTCATGGACTTGACCACGCTGGCCGCTACGGTGGCGATGCGTGCGATTTCCGCTTCGCTCATTTCACCTGACGTTTTTTCCGGCTCCTGCTCTTTTTCCGGCTCCTGCTCCAGCAGCTCGATGTTTTCCACCAGGCAGGTGCAGTCATAGTCCTCGACCACGTAAGCCTCGTTGACCGACTCAAGGTTTTCGATGCGGTCACGTTTCGGGTTGTCGATGATGGAGCGGCGGCGCGTCTCTTCCTGCCAGTAGATGGACAGGTTATCCAGACGGGTGATCAGCAGCGCATTCGCCGGGAAGTACGGCGCACGGACTGCCTGCAGGCCACCGATGCGCTTCTGACTGATGATCAGATCAGCGGCCAGCGCTTCAGTATTGGGCTGGCTCTGATTGACCAGCGGGAAATACTTATCAGCCAGCAGCTGGCGTCCGCAGATCACCACCAGTTCGGTGTCGTCCTGGTACTGCACGCCGATTTTTTCCGACACCGCGCCCATCACCACCGCGTCCAGATTACGGAACAGGCCATTTTTCCCCACGGTGATTTTGTCCGACACCACCTTGCCGTCGTCACCGATGTGCTGACCCAGCACCTGCGCCGGTTTTTCCTGGCGGATTTTTTCCAGCCAGCCGATATTCACGTCCTGCAGCAGCGGGTTCTGCACGCGGTTGGAGGTTTTCTCACGCTTCAGTCCGTTGAAGCCGATCATGATGCGGTCCAGCGCCTGACGCTTCACGATGGCGTCACGGATGCGCACCTGGAAATCGCTGAACTTCGCCCACATGTCCAGCTTTGAATAAGGCAGCGCGGTGTCAAAGTTGGTCTGTGTGCATTTATAGCCGTCGCCGTCAATGTAGGTCGGATCGGTCGGCTCGCGCTCTTTCTGGGTGGTATCGGTGGTGCCTGCAATGGTGGTGCCGATCCCCAGCCCCAGCCGTTCGCCGCTCTGCTCACTGACCGGCATGATGTTGATGGCCTGCAGGAACGCGGACGATTCCTGAATTTTGCTTTCCAGCGTCTGCGACACGGACGGCTCAATGGTGAATTTGCTGTTCAGCGCGGACAGGTCAATCTTGTTGATTTCTGCCAGCACCGACATGTAAGCATTCAGCTTAAAACGGGTAGTATTTTTCATCGCTTTGCTTTCTCTGTTCGTTAAAGGTTTGTCGCCGCTGTATCAGCAGTCGGTGCGCACTTCGCCGCCGCTGCCGTTACCCTGCGTGCGCGGGCGGACCTGCTGGCGGCCATCTTCCCGGCTCAGCTGCTGCTGCAGTTCGGTGAAGTCCGCCTGCAGCTGTTCGCGCTTCAGCACTTCCTCACCCAGCGCACTGCTGAAATGTGATTTCAGGCTGTCGGCCTGTTCGCTCATCGCCGTTTCAATGCGCGCGCTCAGGTCCTGCTGCTCGGTGGCAATCAGCTCAACGGCCTGATGCACGTCGCTGAAGCGCGCCGCGTCGGTCTGCTGCTGTCTGCTGAACATCGCCTTGATGCGGGTAAACAGGGCGGGCTTTTCGTCGGCCACGTCCTCAAACTCGATCAGGGTTTCTTCAGCGGCAGAGAAAACGTTGTCAGGATGCTGCTTGCGGTTTGCCAGCGGGTTCGCCCCGGCGCTGGCGCTGAACTGCAGCATTTCGGTGCCGAGGCTGGCCGGATCGTCGGTCACGGCCAGGCCAATCAGATAGGCCGCGCCGGTGTCCGCGAACTCCGGGCGGATTTCCATAGAGGTAAAGATTTTCTGCATGGTGCCGGTCAGCGTGACCAGCTCGTCAGTCGGGTTAATCAGGGCATACAGACCCAGCTTGCCCTTCAGCGGGCCGTCGCTGATTTCTTCAGCGTCCAGCGCTTCCACTACGCCAAAGCGACGGAACGGGCTATCAGGTGTGTAGCCCTTGATGTGCTCCATGTTGATCACGGCGGTGTACAGCTCAGGGCTGTAATTTGCCGCCATCTGTTCAAGCCAGCTGCGCTCGATGGTGCGCCCGTCCGTGGTGGCACCTTCCACCCCGATACGAAAACGCTTTGCTTTCTTTGCCATTGTCCAGGCTCCGGTCAGTAAAACTCTGTGAGGCTCTATGGTTGCGGCGGCAGGGGTATCGAAACAACGCGCGGACGTTGTGCGGGAAACCACACAATGAGGGATGGCGGAAAAGGTGGCGGCGGGGCCGTATTTTGGCTGCATGAACATGACACCCGCCCCCGACGACCTCGATCCCCGCAGGCAGGCTTTACTGCTGTACTTTCAGGGATACCGTATCGCCCGCATTGCTGAAATGCTGGGAGAGAAACCCGCAACCGTTCACAGCTGGAAAAAGCGCGATAAGTGGGGCGACTATGGCCCGCTGGATCAGATGCAGCTGACCACCGCCGCACGCTACTGCCAGCTCATCATGAAGGAGCAGAAGGAAGGGAAGGACTTTAAGGAAATCGACCTGCTGGCGCGTCAGTCAGAGCGTCACGCCCGGATCGGTAAATTCAGCAACGGCGGTAATGAAGCGGACCTCAATCCGAACGTGGAGAACCGGAATAAAGGCCCGCGTAGACCACCTGAAAAGAACCTGTTCAGCGACGAGCAGATTGAGAAGCTGCAGGAGGTTTTCCACGGCTCGATGTTCGGCTATCAGCGCCAGTGGTGGGAAGCCGGAAATAAATATTCGGTCCGCAATCTGCTGAAGTCGCGCCAGATCGGGGCCACCTTCTTTTTTGCCCGCGAGGCGCTGATCGATGCGCTGACCACCGGGCGTAATCAGATTTTCCTGTCAGCCAGTAAGGCGCAGGCGCACGTCTTTAAACAGTACATTATCGAATTTGCCCGCGAGGTGGACGTAGACCTGAAGGGCGACCCGATGACGCTCAGTAACGGCGCGTGCCTGTATTTCTTAGGCACCAACGCCCGCACCGCGCAGAGCTATCACGGCAATCTGTACCTGGATGAATATTTCTGGATCCCCAAGTTTCAGGAACTGCAGAAAGTGGCGTCCGGCATGGCGCTGCATAAGAAGTGGCGCGAAACCTACTTTTCCACCCCGTCCAGCCTCACCCACAGCGCCTATCCGTTCTGGTCCGGTTCGCAGTTCAACAAGGGCCGGGCCAAAGCTGACCGGGTTGATATCGACCTCAGCCATCAGTCACTGGCCGCAGGCCGCCTCTGTGAAGACGGCCAGTTTCGCCAGATTGTCACGGTTGAAGACGCGGTGCGCGGCGGCTGTGACCTGTTTGACCTGGAGCAGCTGCGCACGCGTTACAGCCCGGAGGATTATCAGAACCTGCTGATGTGCGTCTTTATGGACGATCTGGCGTCGGTGTTCCAGCTGGCCATGCTGCAGAAGTGCATGGTGGACAGCTGGGAAGTCTGGACCGACTTTGAGGCGCTGGCGCTGCGCCCGTTTGGCTGGAAGGAAGTCTGGATCGGCTATGACCCTGCGAAGGGAACGCAGAACGGCGACAGCGCCGGATGTGTGGTCATGGCACCGCCAGCCGTGCCGGGCGGCAAGTTCCGCATCCTTGAGCGTCATCAGTGGCGCGGGATGGACTTCCGGGCGCAGGCTGACGCCATCAGGACGCTGACGCAGCAGTATAACGTCACCTATATCGGCATCGACTCCACCGGCGTCGGGCTGGGCGTGTATGAAAACGTCAAAGCGTTTTTCCCGCAGGTTAAGGAGTTTGTCTATAACCCGAACGTGAAAAACGCCCTGGTGCTGAAGGCTTACGACACCATCGCCAGCGGGCGGCTGGAGTTTGACGCCAGCCACCTCGACATCGCGCAGTCGTTTATGTCTATCCGCAAGGCCACCACGGCCAGCGGCAACCGTCCGACCTATGAAACCAGCCGCAGCGAGGAAGTCAGCCACGGCGATTTAGCCTGGGCGACCATGCACGCGCTGGCAAACGAGCCGCTGCAGGGACAGGCGGCACACACGCAGAACATTGTGGAGATTTATTAATGAGCAAACGAAGGAACCGCACCCGCACGCAGCCCGTGCCGCAGCCGGATAACATGCCCAGCGGGGCAGCATCGGAGGCGTTTACCTTTGGCGACCCGATCCCGGTGCTGGACCGCCGCGAACTGCTGGATTACGTAGAGTGCGTCATCAATGATCGCTGGTATGAGCCGCCCGTAAGCGTTGACGGGCTGGCGCGCACGTTCCGCGCCGCCGTGCATCACAGTTCACCCATCAGCGTGAAGTGCAATATTCTGGCGAGTACCTTTATCCCGCATCCGCTACTGAGTCAGCAGGCGTTCAGCCGCTTCGCGCTGGATTACCTGATTTTCGGCAATGCCTACCTGGAGAAACGGACCAGCCGCCTCGGTAACGTGCTGAAGTTGGAGCCGTCGCTGGCAAAGTTTACCCGGCGCGGCCTTGACCTGGACACGTACTGGTACGCGCACTACGGCATTAACACGGAACCGTATGAGTTTGCGAAGGGCAGCGTGTTTCACTTGATGGAGCCGGATATCAATCAGGAGATTTACGGCGTGCCAGGCTATCTGTCGGCTATCCCGTCGGCGCTGCTGAATGAGTCGGCTACGCTGTTCCGCCGTAAGTATTACCTCAATGGCAGTCATGCGGGTTTCATCATGTACATGACCGACCCGGCGCAGAGCCAGCAGGACGTGGATAATATCCGCGGTGCCATGAAAAGCGCAAAGGGTCCTGGCAACTTCCGCAACCTGTTTATGTACAGCCCGAACGGGAAAAAGGACGGCATCCAGATCATCCCGCTGTCAGAGGTGGCGGCAAAAGATGAGTTTCTCAACATCAAGAACGTGAGCCGCGACGACATGCTGGCCGTGCATCGTGTGCCACCGCAGTTGATGGGGATCATCCCGAATAACACTGGCGGGTTTGGCGACATTGAAAAGGCCAGTAAGGTGTTTGTGCGTAATGAACTCATGCCGCTGCAAAGGCGCTTTGAAGAACTGAACAGCTGGCTGGGGGAGGATGTGATCCGCTTCGAACCCTATATGCTGGAACTGGCCGAAAAAATTTGACTCGCATAATTTGTTAGCAAATTAATTGAATTATTAACCATTCAAATCAATAATCCCCGAAACAAAAATAAGGGGATTTTACTTTGTCAAAAATATCAGAGAGATGGAAATATGCGGCCATAAAAGAAGGTTACTGCCTTATTTGTGGAAAACACGGCAAACTAAGTCAAGATCATGTTCCCCCAAAGTGTGTAGTTCCACCTGGCGAGGTTGAGCAACGTCTTATTACCGAATTTCGAGACTCAAATATACGAGGGATAAAGGCTCAGCACGGAAGTGTTTTTAAAACTATCTGTACCAAATGTAACAATGATTTGGGTGTGCACGATATTGAAATAAAGCGCGTTACTAATGAGATTGACATTAAGGTTAAAAGATATCTCAAATCTCCTCACTCTGTATACAACACAATATCAATAAAGGTGAATGCAACTTCATATCTCCAAGGGATGATAGGGCATGTTCTGTCCGCATCGCCCAATACATTGTGTCAAATCCCCCGAAATGATGTCCCTTTCTACAAGCAGCTTTGTGATTTTGTTCTTGGTAACAACCCAAACATCACTGAGACACATACCTTTAGCTACTGGTTTTATCCAAACCGAATGAACATAACTGGCGCTATTTTCAGCCTGCTGAACACAACGAATTCAAGCGCTGAAAGAGTAAGTGCTGCAGCATGTATCTACTTCTATCCTGTAGCTATTTTAATAACTGAGCCTAATAGGGTATTTAATGAAATAGCGCCATTTGCACGAAAACTTTCGCCTGCAGATACTGAAATGGTGTTAGACCTTTCAACTCAACATTTTAACTTTTCAGCTTTCCCTTTCTTTAGCCTACGCGAGACTATCCTTGCGATGTCTGATGCATGTATAACAGTAAGCCACGCGCCTTTAGCGCGAAAGTACTAACTCTTTCAAACGCCCTCACAGGTATTTTGAGGGCTTCATAGCTTGAAATCGGAATGACATACGGATATGGATAAAAAATTGCCAGCGGCCCAAATATTTTGATTGATTTTCATTAAGCAGCGCCGATAGCGCGCGCTCGTAGCCCCGCCACGCCTGCCCGCTTTATGCAGTGGTTTTCATGCACCTGCATGACATAAACAAAAGCCCGCCAATACTGGCGGGTCTGAGCATCAGAGATCCTTTTAGGATCATGCGATTTCATGCAGCATAGTCATGCACTAACGGCTCATAGTTCTGTTATGACCGTTCATCACTCAGCCTGATTCATTGAAAGGCTGTATTCATGCTTGCGTAGACGAGCCATTAACTCATCTGTAAGTTCGGAAACCCACTCAATTGCCATACGTTTTTCTTGATCACTACAATCGCTGATAGCAACAAGTTTTAAAAAGAAATCAATACGCTGAAGCTTCACCGACTCCAAAAGATAGTCCTGCATGTTCCCTCCTCTGCCTACAACTACTGTTTATGCATACAGTATAGAAAATCCAATCGGAATTGAAACTATTTTTTATGTATCAATGGGATTGATCTGAACCTTGCCAGATCAGAATGGTTCTTCCTGCAATCTGCCGTTCCGGTAGAAAAGCCGCATTTTCGCACCTGCATTGAGGCTACAGCCCTTAAGCAACAGCCCAATTTCATATTCATCACCGTTAAATCCTCTGGCTTTTAGTTCCAGCTCTAACCGTCGGCGCTCTGGCCCCGTACAGTTATTGACAGAACTCCAAGAGGACGCGGACGCGTCCTTAAATTCAAACCCCAAATCAACGGCACGTTTGGGCACAATCTTCCATTGCGCCAGACGGGTGAGGATCGGCGTATCTTCGCCCACTTCAGTTGCATAAACGCCCTTGATGCACACGGTTTCCTCGCCGTACTCGTTCACGTCTTCGCTGGCCTGATACCAGGTGCGCACGGCCAGCTCGTCGCGGCGCACGAACGGGCCGCCCTGTGCGTTAACGTATCCTGCCCAGTCTCCCGCGTCGGCGGCGTCATGCGCGGCTGCAAACTCAACGCTGAGGCCGTGGGCGGTTTCGCTGTCAGCCATGCGGCGCAGCTCGCGGTAAACCGTCACCGGCGCGCCGCCCACAAACTGGAATTGCCGGATGTGCCAGCGGGCCGCCCATGCAGAAACAGCGGAGGCGGTTTCCTTCAGGTCTTTGCCGCTTTCGTCGTCCGTCTCGCCGTCCAGCGCGTAGCCGTCGATATTTTTGGAAATGTACTTAGCCACGTAGCCCGTTGCGCTGCCCTTCTCCGGATCGATAGCCTCGGCGTGAAAGCGGGCCTTGCGGGCCTTGTCGGTCGTCAGCTCGTCGCTGTCTTCCTGCCAGGCGTAGTCGCGCATAATCTCGCGCACGCGCTCAACCTGTTCGGGACGCATAAACATCAGCATGTGCCAGTGCGGGGTCGCGTCGTGATGAGGCTCGGCAACGCGGATCCCGAAGATGCGGATTTCCTCGCGATGCAGTTTGGCGCGGATTTTTTGCCAGACGCTGCAGAGATAGCGCTGGGTGTCGGCCGGGCTGGCACCGTTCCATTTACGGTTGCGATGGCCGCTTTTGATTGTGGCGTGATAGCGCGCCGGGGCGGTCAGCGTGTAGAACTCGCCGATAAAGCCCATTTCGTTGCAGATGTTTTCAAAGCCGCGAATGCGGGTCATCAGCTCGCAGCGGCGAATCGCCGGGTTGGCCACGCTGCCGTCGTACTTTTCAATCAGGCTGATGCGGTTGCCTTCCTCGTCTTCCAGCTCCATGCCCTTCAGAAACTCACGGGTGCGGCGCTTCTGCTCGCGCCACTCTGAGACGGTCATGCTGCTGGCGTAGGGGGTATGCTTTTTGCTGACGTTAGCCAGGGCAATCTGCAGGTGCTCGCGCCATGAGGCGGCTACGCGGCGCAGGCGGCCTTTCCACCACTTTTCGGTCTGCATGCGCATGATCGCCGGGGTCACTTCCTCCGGGTCGAACAGGCGGGACGTTACCTTTTCCCACAGCGGCGGCGTCTGGCTCAGCTCGCGGGTGATAGTGGCGGCGGTCATGTAAACGCGGTGCATGTATTTGTAATCCGACTCGTCGCTGGCCTGCGCGTGCGCTTGTACCAGCTCGGCGAGGATGAAATTAGCCACATCGCCGGCCAGCAGATCGACGTCGGCGCGCGCCATGTCGGGCAGGCGGTTAAAGCGGCGCATCAGCTCCCACAGCGTGCCGGCCGCGCTGGCCGCGCCAGTCTGTTGCGCGGCATTGCCTGCCAGCAGGTTAAACGTGCCGCTGCTCATTTCGCCGAGGCGGTACTGATCACTGACGCATTCAACGCGTGGCAATGTGCGCTCAACAAAGGTTTTTGCTAAGTACGCATTGGCACGGGCAATGCCCTGGGCCTTTTCAAGCTCGCTGACGCGGCGCCTGACGTCGAGCTGGATCAGCGTCGGCTGCTTTTCCAGTAGCTCCTGCGCGCGCGCTAAAGCCGCAATCATCTGACTGCGGCTGTGCATTTCCTCATAGGTAGGATAAGGGCTGGCGATAGCTTCCCGTGGAGCGTTCCACGGGTAAGCATATTCCGGAATCATTCGCAAACCCCCAGATACACGCTGCTGCAAACGGACTTGTTGTCCATCGCTGCCAGCATGTCGAACTGACGACCGCCGCGCGTAGTCAGTGCCCAGTCCCGGTAGGTTTCAATGCCATGCGAGGCGAGAGTGACCTTTCTGCCGTTTGTTTCTGCTTTAACCGGATCCATGCCTGAATGGAAAAACGCAGCGTTACCACGGCGCGAGCACTGGGCAACAATCCGTTCCCACTCCGCAACGCGGCTGATTTCCTCAGGCCAACGGGTAAAAATCTCCGCCAGTTCGGCTTTGTTCACGTTTACGCATGGCATGCAACCAACCCGGCTACAGCCCTGCTGATAAAGCGGATTGGGTTTGATCCCGTGACGTTTTGCCAGCGCAAAGACATCATCATGCGTCCAGTTGAGGATCGGCCGGTAAATCGACAGGCCCGGCCCGAGGTCAAAGCCTTCTTCCCATTCAGCCAGCGCTGCGCGGCTCGCGGATTCCTGCGCACGAACTCCCTGCCACGTAATGACGCGCTTACCCTCTGCACCCAGCCTGTCTACCACCTGCTCCTGCATTGGGATCTGTTTCAGCTCGAAAGAGCAGAATTTGCGCTGCGTTGAAGGGAATGTGCCTTTCCAGATGCACATATCAAGGAAAGGAACGCCGGTAGGCTTCAGGGCATTCAGGGCGCGACGGACAATTGAAGCGGCTTCAGTTTCAGTGAACCCCAAATCCCTGACCAGAGAAGTCGGCCATTTGTCTTTTACAAAGGTCCTTTTGTCCACGATACGCTGTGTGAAATCAGCCCTGATCCGACGCAGCGGGACGAGCCTGGACTCAAGATAATTGAGATATTGGACGGTTTGAGGGTGCTCGTGTCCCGTATCAGCATGTGCAGCCTGAAACTCAACCCCAGATTCAATAGCGAGCAGCCAGACAGCCAGGCTGTCCTTACCTCCTGAAACGGTTACAAGGTTCATGACGCCGGGCGCAAAGCAGCGAGAGTTAATCATGCCGCACCGCCTTTTGATACTTTCGCGTACCGTTCGGCCATGTCCTGACAGCTGACACAGCGGGTCACGCCACGCACGGCGCGTCGGCGCTGCTCTGGGATCGGTGCATCGCAGTCTTCGCAGAATGAAGCCGCAACGCTGACCGGACGGTTAACCACGCTGGCGATGTTGCGCGCCAGCAGCTCTTCGGCGCGTGCCTGCGCCATATCCATTGAGTCAGCCATCAGTGCAGCTCCTGTGATTCGTTCTGGTAACGCTCTGCCTCGCGGCGGATAAGGTCGGCAGCTTCAACACCAGAAAGCCCCTGCTGATGAATGTGCACGGCCAGCTCAACCAGGCGCTCTGAAACAGCCAGTGCGCGGTCTTTACGCTCCTCAACGCGCGCCTTAGTGATAATTGCTGTCAGTGCTTCGGTGTCAGCGTCAAACTTGAGTGTTTCGATATTTCGCATTTAACTTTCTCCAGAATTTGGGCAAAAGAATGCCCGGCGGGTTTACGCCATTTATTTGCTTCGGGTTAATTAATTAGAAAGGGTCATTCGCTTCGGAAATAAACTCACGACTGCTTTTAAATGATTCATCGCCCGAATAAGCGCCTTTCTTTCATCAGAAGTCAGTTCACTAAATTCAGCCTCGTGCCTGTCCTTACCGATGCCAGCCAGGAACATGATCGCGCTCAGCGCACGCTTGTTGTCCTGATAATTACGATCTTCAACATCGCGTATTTCAGAGAAAAAACGAGCCATATCTTTTTCACAGTTGCCGCCCATCAGCTGCGCGCGGATTAAGGCAACGTGATTCAGCGCCGAAACCCGTTGGCCGGCAGTAAGCTCGACCAGCATTGAGTCGCCCTCGATAGCCATGTATTACCTCTTTGCTCTTTTACCTGTACCTGCTGGCTCAGCACCGGATGCCAGCGCTTGCCGTTCTCGCCCATAATCCAGCCATGCCCGTATGACATCGACGGACTCTGACGCTTGAGGCGTGCCGCAAATGAAATCATCGTGCGCCCTCAGCTGATGCCAATCGAAGCACCCAGCCCGCTGATAGCGTCAACGGTTGAGGCTAAAGTAGGGTTAGAGTGAACGCGGTTCTGCACGGCCAGCGCGGCCAGCATCATGCAGCGGATCCCGGTATTGGCAGCTTCCAGAATGCCGCGCCGGCAGGTTGCCGTAATACGCTCCGGGTTAGCGGCGTTAGCGGCCATATGCCCGACTTCGGCGGTCGCCTTCAGCACGTAGGTCGGAAACTTCTCTTTTGCCAGCTCGTTAACCGGCACGCACGGCAGACATTGCAGCTGCGCCAGCATGCCGTCCATCAGCGTGGCGTCTTCGGTCAGATCGGTAAGCAACAGCACTTCTGGAACGGTCAGTTGATGCACCTGTTCCGGGTTCAGTTTGTTGCGCAGGGTCTGCACTTTAATACCCGCCCGCTGCGCCAGCACCGTCATGTTGTGCGTAAGCGCAAACTTGCGGCAGGCGTCGTCGTAGTCGGTATGTGTGGAAACACGAAAATCAAACATGATTATTCCCTTTCGTTATCCCAATATGGATACATCAACCCTGCATTGTGATTGCGCAGCCAGCAGCGGCTTCGATAGTAAGAGCAACCATGTTGATTTCGATAAGTCCGTTTACGCCCTCTTTCTTCCGGATGGGTAAACGATTTTCGCGGTACATCTGGCGCACGGTGCCTTCCTTGTAACCAGTGCGACGACAAAACTCTTCGACAGTAATGTACGGTTCTGAGATCACGAGGTTGATTGAAGGGCGCATTGAAAGTTTACGGGTCATGATGCACTATCCTCTGTTGAGTTCTAGCCAACTCTATTCATCACTATTAAACACGTCTTGATACGACGAGTGAATATTAGGATCACAAATTGGAAAGGTCAACGAAAGATTTTACGAGTCGTAAAGCACCAACTTTACCGGAGGGTGGTAAAGATCCCATTGAACGCATCGTCCAGGCATATGGCTTTTCATCCCGACAGGCGCTGTGCCGCCATTTGAATGTTTCTCAAAGCACCATGGCTAACCGCATAATGCGCGGGAACTTTCCGGCTGATTGGGTGCTTATCTGCTCTATGGAAACTGGTACTTCGCTTGAGTGGCTGACGTACGGCCGTGGTGATTCGAACATCACAAATCAAGATCAGCCATCAACCAAAATCGAACTCAGAAAAATCACAAATGGGAACTTTTCATCATCTGATTGGGTTGAATATGACGCTCAGCTCTTACCAAGTGATGTTAAAGCCCCACTGTTAGTACATTTCGAGAAACAGAATTACCTGGTTGATATGACCGTTGCAGAAATTACCGATGGGTTGTGGCTCATCGAGATTGATAAGCTCATTAGCGTTAAAGAGCTGTACCGTTTTCCCGGCGGGCGCATCCGCGTTGAGAATGGAAAAGCCTCATTTGAATGCAAGGCAGACGACATCAAGGTTTTGGGCAAAGTCGTTGCCCGCACTGAGTTCCTTTAAAGGCGAAGCATGGCGATAAACAAATTACCCAACGGGAAATGGCAGGCACAGGTTTTCCCAAACGGCCGTGACGGCAAAAGGATTCGCCGCCAGTTTGCGACGAAGGGCGAAGCACAATCCTATGAGAAGTTCGTAAAAGAGCAGGCTCAAGATAAGCCCTGGCTGGGAGAGAAAGCAGATAAGCGGCGGGTGATTGAGCTGGTTGAACTGTGGTTCAACACGCATGGCATTACGTTGGCGGATGGTGAGAAGCGGCGAACCACAATGGCGTTCGCCTGCGAGGCGATGGGAAACCCACTCGCAACCGAGTTTAACGCGAAAATTTTTGCGTCTTATCGCGAGCAGCGGTTAAGCGGGAAGATCACCCGCTCCAGCCGAGTGAAAACGGTTACGCCGCGCACTGTTAATTTAGAGCTGGCATATTTTAGGGCGATGTTTAACGAGCTACGCCGGTTAGATGAATGGACCGCACCCAACCCGTTAGAGAACGTGCGCGAGTTTAAAATCAGTGAATCGGAGATGGCGTATCTCACCATTCAGGAAATTAGAACCCTTCTTGTCGAATGTGAGAACAGCCGCTCCAAAGATCTAACGACCATTGTGAAAATCTGCCTGGCAACTGGCGCACGATGGAGTGAAGCCGAAGGCTTGAAGGGCAACCAAATCCGCGCCGGTCAGATCATCTACGTGAAAACTAAAGGCAAGAAAAACCGAGCGGTGCCGATAACTGAAAAATTACAGGCTGATCTGCAATCGAGCAGGAAAGCGCAGTTGCTCTTTAAACCTTGTTACTCTGCTTTTAGGAAGGCCATGCAACGCGCTGGCATCGAGACACCTGCTGGGCAGCTTACGCATGTTTTGCGCCACACCTTCGCGTCTCACTTCATGATGAACGGAGGTAATATTCTTGTGCTCCAGCGGATACTAGGGCATACAGATATTAAGGTTACAATGCGTTACGCTCACTTTGCACCTGAACACTTATATGAAGCCGTATCATTTAACCCTTTAAATAATATCGAATAAAGCTAAAAGTAAGGATATGAATACTTAGGATAATTAATTTCATAAACCATCCCTATCACGCTTAGGGATGTTTTCTAAATAAGTTTGACATCTGATATATTGTCAATTAGCTATGATAGCAACACATTTAAAATGAAACTTTGGAAAAGGAATCTAAAATGTTTGATTTTGTAGTAAATAAAACCGATGGTTCAAGTGATAACATTGAAGTACGTTGCGGAGAAGTTACTTTCTTTGTCGGTGGAAATGGCACGGGTAAATCTTCACTTGTTAACACACTATATAGAACCCATGCCAATGACAATTCAGTATACGTAGCCGCACATAGAAAAAATACATTTGATAATGATGTAATTGATTTTAGCAATTCTGATTACAAAAATGCTATACAAAGAGTTTTGGGAGACTCCAGATCTAACACTAGCAGATATAGGACATCATGGGAAAATGATAGTATTTCGTTACCAATTGTCAGATTAAAAAACAGAACAATTGCTAATGCAGTAGAAAATATCAACCAACTGAAAGACGGCGTTAAAGTTGAAGATCTTGTTCTTCGTAATGATATTGATAAGGTAAATGAAATATTCAAGAGTAGTGGATTCAATCTTGAGTTTTTAATTGATAAAGAGTCTAACTTGGCTGTAGATAATTTCAGCTACAATCCTAAAAAAACGTATCCTTTATCCAGAATGTCTGATGGCGAGAAAAGTGCATTAATCATATGCTGCGAGGTTTTATGCGCTCAAAGCGGTGCACTCATAGTACTTGATGAGCCTGAGAGACACCTGCACAAACGTATTGTCTCTCTTTTGTTATCTAATCTTATAGAATCCAGGAGAGACTGCGCATTTATCATATCAACTCATGAATTGACATTACCTTCATTTTTTAAAGACTCCACTGTTATAAGCGTTAAAAATTGTCATTATGTAAATGACAATACGATTAAATGGGATATCTCCATAATTAAGAAATATGATGAGACACTGAATGGACTGGACGAACAAGTCAAAGCTGATGTGCTTGGTGGCAGAGATAACATGTTATTTGTTGAGGGTACACAGTCAAGTTTAGATGCTGGTTTATATGGTGCCTTATTTAAAAAAACATCTGTAATATCGAAAGAAAAGTGTGATCTTGTTGAACAGGCAGTTAAAGGACTGAGAAATACGCCTTCTGCTCATTGGATAAATGCAATTGGCATTATTGACAATGACAATAAAGTTCCACTGCAAATTGCAAATTTAAATTCAAATTTCGTTTTCAGCTTATCCGTACATTCAATTGAATCAATTTATTATCATCCAAAGATTATTAACTGGGTGCTTTGCGCTGTCGAAGAAACAAACTTAACCAATACTGTAGAAGAATGCTTTGATAAGGTTTGTGGGATTATCCATGACTCTCTTTTAGAGAAAAAGGAACACTTATGCTGTAGAGCCATTGAAAAGAAAATACGAGCTGAGATTATGTCATCAATACCGACTCAAAGAGATATTCGTGAGGGATTAAACTATTCAAAATCGATAGATATTTCAAATTTCTTAAGCGATGAAATTACGCATTTTGAAAATTTGATTAACTCTTCAGATTACGAATCATTAATTAGTCGCTATCCTATAAGAGAAACAAACTTATTAACTCCCGTAGCTAAGCAATGTGGGTTTGTAGATAGAAAAAGATATGAGATGAACGTTGTTAGAGTTATTGAAAATAATATTGAGGCTAAAGAATTTGTATTGTCTCTACTAGGTGGCGCTCAAAACCATCTAGAACATTGATTCATTCAAGTCAAATTTTACATCCAATATAGTAAAGCATTCACCAATTGAATGTTTTACTAAGAAATTCATAGAGCTAGATAAAAATATAATTTTAGTCGATTTTTTAACATGAATTTTTCTCAGATCCTGATTGAAAAATTGGCAGCAAAGTGGCAGCAGAGCTCCACGCTATGTGCCACTTTTCATCACTATTCGGCCTAAAGAAAACATAAAAATCAGTAAGTTACTGATTTAACTCGCTTCGCATTGGGACTCATAATCGCTTGGTCGCTGGTTCAAGCCCAGCAGGGGCCACCAAATTTTACCTGTTAAATCAGCATATTGAAGCTAGCTTTCAGGGTGGCTTTTTTGTTTATCCTTCAAATCCCCCTTCCTTGTTTCTCTCTTCCTATAAAAATCTGAAATTTTTCTGTTAAGCCACCGCCAGCTAACCCGGCAGGCCGGAAATCTGCTGATTGATGTCCGATTCCATCAGATGGAAAGTTCGGCCTTTCGCGAACTCAACAGGCGGCGTGATGATGCCTTAGTGCGCATATCTCCACTGGTCGGGGCCGTGCCGAGTAAACTACGTCAGGGAGATGAAGGCTTCAGTATATTGCCGCGTCAGTAGTTTCACCTCTCCCTTTCCCTGATTAACCTCACACTCTCATACCCACTATTTTCCCTGTAAAAGACACCGCTAATCCTCATTCAATACCCCGGAATCACTTTTTAACCCTGCAGAGGGTGTATCAGATTATTTTCATAAACCCGCTATATTTACGGATATGAACAAATGCAGTCAAAACGGGCCAATTGAAATCTGCACAACGTGTGCGCTGAGGTCA
>Ga0105250_10000573_pt1 | contig 24423 bp, 20 predicted proteins | sample KBSS54metaG_FD_80425 | JGI IMG/M metagenome (GOLD analysis project Ga0105250, IMG submission 80425) | Switchgrass rhizosphere microbial communities from Kellogg Biological Station, Michigan, USA - KBS S5-4 metaG | ecosystem: Host-associated > Plants > Roots > Rhizosphere > Soil | place...
CATTATCTGGATGTGCCGTTTTTCTGGACCTGGCACTTCGGCAGGAACTACGACTACCTTGGCCATGCCAGTCAGTGGGATGAAATCGAGTTCAAGGGCGAACCCGAGCATCCGCCCTTCATCGGCCTGTTCGGCCACAACGGCGTGGTGGTTGCCGCTGTGGCTTGCGAGGAAGAGCGAGCCATGGCGATGCTGGCCGAACGGATGAAGCAGCCGCTCACCATGGAGGAGGCTTGGCGGCTGATTCGCAGCTGAACGCTCGACGATGTGGAAACTCAGGTGGGCCGATTTATCGGATCACGGTTTGCGTCATCCTCGGCGTGCAGAAAGATCACCCGTGGGTGTTCCAGCGGCGCCAGCGGTGGCGGCAATTCCGTCGGTGCCAGTGGACGAAAGTTCAGCACCACGTGGCTGATATCACCTTCCTGATCGTTGTGGATGGTCATCACCCCGGGCGTGCGCAGCTTCTGCAAGCGGTCATCGCACAAACGAAAGCTTTTGGTCAGCCCTTCATCATCGACCACCGGTGCCGGCAGGCGACGCTGGGCGAAGCTTCTGCTTTTGCGCTGCTGATAACGCGCCCAACCAATCAGGATCACTGCGTTGACCAGCGCCACCCACAGGTAGATCTGCAACGTACCCAGAGCCTCGAATGCCGAATTATCGATGCGCGGCCCACCGGCGTGGGTCTCGATCAACGGCCACAGTCCGCGAATCAGCAGAAACAGCAGGCCGACCCAGGCCAGTACGGTGAGGACCACATCGACCACCACCAGGAAGGGCCGCTGCCGGGTCCGGATGATTTTCATTTGATGACCTCCTCTTCGTCGTCGCCGACCGGTTTGATACCCCGGTCAGGGCTGACCCAACGCGCACGCTTCTGGTGTTGACCAAACAGCACTTTGGGGAAACTGACCAAGGTGGTGAGCAGGCTGACCAGCCAGAACGCGATCGGATACCAGACCACCCAGAACATGGTTCGGCCCAGACCCGGTTCATAGCGCCGGTCGATGATGATGCTGACCGCGAATTGCACCAGGCAGACGAACGCCAGCAACAGGCCGGTGAACGCCGGGGGCATCAGGTGATGCACGGCAATCGATTCCGGCATGACCACGAACTTGCCGACGCCCCAGAAGATCACCGACAACAGGAAGGTGAAGGCCCAACCGGTCGACAGGCAGTACTCGAACAGCAGTGGCCACAGGTAACGATGGCGGTACTGCCAGATCCCGCGAATGTTCTTGAACAGCACCTCGGCACCGCCCTGGGCCCAGCGCAGGCGCTGCTTCCACAGACCGCGCAGGGTTTCCGGCATGAGGATCCAGCACAGCGCGCGCGGCTCGTAGAAGATGCTCCAGTGATCGAGTTGCAGCTTCCAGCTGATGTCGATGTCTTCGGTGATCATGTCCGGGCTCCAGTAGCCGACCCGGTTCAACGCGGTACGACGAAACGCGACGATCACCCCGGACACGGTGAAGATCCGCCCGAACACCCGTTGCGTACGCTTGATCAGACCGATGATCGACGAGAACTCGCCGACCTGCACCCGCCCGACCAGCGTCGAACGTGTGCGAATCCGTGGGTTGCCGGTCACTGCGCCAAGCCGCGCGTTGTCGAGCATCGGCGCCACCAGATAGGCCGCCGTGTTCGGCGCCAGCAGCGCGTCACCGTCGATGCACACCAGACATTCGCTGCGCGCAGCAATCGCACCCATGCGCAGGGCCACAGCCTTGCCCTGGTTTTCTGCCAGATGCAGCACCCGCAGGCGTGGGTCTTCCTGGGCGAGCCGGTCGAGCACTTCGGCGGTGTTGTCCTTGGAGCCGTCGTTGATCGCGATGACTTCGATGTTCGGGTAGTGCTGGGCCAGCGCCGCGTGAATCGTGTCGGCAGCGTTTTCGCCTTCGTTGTAGCAAGGGATCAGGATCGAGATCAGCGGCTCGCCTTCCAGTGGCGGCGGCAAAGTGTCGTCCTTCCATGGCCAGTGGCGTTCCCAGTGCAGCCAGAAATACAGGCCGCCGGCAATCCACAGCCCGGACATGAACAACGGGTAGAAGAACACGAAGTCCATCAGGAACTGCCCGGTGACCAGGAAGATCAACCCCAGCGGCACGCCGAGGACGAGCGCCAGAACAAGCAGGGCTAACAGTCTATCCAGCATGTCATGGGTTCCATTTGTTGGAGAGCGCAGGCCTTACGGTTTTCAGGTCCGGCAGGTTGTCGAGGAAGTTGTCCGGGTAGTAACCGAAACTGGTCGCACCCTGACGCTTGAGCCGGCCCATCCAGTCGGCCAATTGGGCGCCGTCGATGTCGGCCTGATCCTTTTTCGTCCAGTCGCGGGCCTGCAGTTCGAAGACTGTGCGATCCAGTGCACCGGGGCGCTGTTTGATCTTCGCCACCAGTTCTTCAAGCCACGGGCCGGATTGCGCCTGGGTCTGTTTTTCCATCAGCGGCATGGCCATCGGCGCCGTCCAGTCGTAGGTCACGAGGAAGTCGTCGAGGTTCTGCGCAAACCAGGCTTCGCTCTCGGGATTGAGCACCGGCTCGGCGAAGATGTTGCGTGCGGTCAGCACTTGCGGGCCACGGATCGCACGCACCTTGGCGGTCAGCTCATTGGTGAAGTCGATCAGGTATTGGCTCTTGAACCGCGTCCAGCGCTGCATCGCAGCCGGATCATCGCGAAGCGCCGCAATGGACCCCGGCAAGCCGTGCGCGGCATACGCCTTCAGGGCCTCGGGGCTGGCGTCTTCGAAGTCCGAGAGCACCGCGTCGTCGTGATAGAGAATGCCGTCGACCGAGGTCAGGCGCGCCACGTCTTCGTAGATTGCACCGATGATCCGCCGTACTTGCGGATCGAATGGCGACAGGCGTTGATACTGGCCCGGATCGACCGAGGTGCTGCCGGTCTTCGGACCCCAGCGCGTAACACGCGGCAGCTTCGAATCGAGGCCGAAACTCAGCACCGGCATCCACGCGAACACTTTCACGTGCGCCCGAGTCCGCAGTTGCCAGGCAACGCGGTCAAAGATGTCGGCGCGCACCGGCAGGTGACGGTTGGGAAAGTACAGCGAGTGCACCAGTCCGTCGCCCTTCGGATCGGCGAAGGCCTGCAGGAACACGGTGTTGGCGCCCATGTCGGCCATGCGCTGGATCAGCTTGCCAAGGTTGATTTCCTGCTGCGCCGGATCCGGGTCATAAACGTTGTCGAGATCGACGTGCACCACACGCATGGCGAAATCCGACTGCACGCCAACAATGCTGTTGGCGAAATGCTCGCCATCAGGATCGGAGGCGACCAGAAAGCGCGGGCTGCTCATCAGGTTGTCGAGGGCGTCCAGACCGTCATCCAGCGTCAGGGCCATTTCGTAGCCCTGCTCGCCGACCACGGTCAGCGAAGTGCCGTCCGCCGTACCGTAGGGCCAGACCCAGATGCGCGGTTTCTTGCCGGTGACCTTGCGGATTTTTTCCGAGATGGCCGCGACGTCATTGCGTATCCGGGCACGGAACTCCTCTTCGGATTCGTAGCGTTTGGTGAGCGGATCGTAGCGACGCGTCGCCGCCGCCGGCTGCAGGTTGCCCTGCGGGTTGGCAAGAACGCCTTTGTGGTTGGCGTCGGTGTGCGCGGCGATTTCTACCAGACCCGATTGCGAGATTTCCCGCACCTGATCCCAGGTCAGGAAGTCGGAGCGTGCGCGGGGTGCACCGGCAAAATCCACCGGTTGATTGAGCGGGGTGTCGATCCACACGCCGACCGGCGCCAGCAGAGCGTGCCAGTTGTAGGCTCGCAGCACTGGCAGCACGCGGGTATAGAAGCTCGAATAACCGTCGTCGAAGCTGAGCAGGATCGCTTTGGCCGGCAGTTCCGGGCCGCCCTTGCGCGCCGCCATGATCTGGTCGACGGTGACCGGTTGGTAGCCGTTCTCGCGCAGCCACGCGAGCTGCTCGATCATGCGCTCGGTGCGCACCGCCACCACGGCCTGATCGGGGTCGCGATCTTCGACGTCGTGATAGGCGATGCCCAACACGTGGTTTTTCGGCCACGGTTTTTCACTGGCCGCCAGCGGACGTTGCGACGGCGGCGCGAAAGCCGGGGCTTGCTGGGCGCAGGCGCTGATCAGCAGCACTCCCAGCAGAAGGATGAAACGCGTCATCAAAGGCATCTTCAAACTCTTCTAGAAGCGGAAAGTGAGGTCGACGAGCAGACGCAGATCGGTCTCCCGATCACCGTCGTAGGGCCGGTTGATCACACTGAACAAGCCGCCCACCTCGAACACGTCGTTCCAGGCATAACGCTGGCCGTAGCCGAGCATCGCCATGCCGCCGGTGCCGTGATCACGCTGGCTGTACGTACCCGCCCCGGCCTGGAACTGCTGGCTCCAGGAGGTTTCGTAGCGGTGATAGAGCACATGGTTGACGTTGACCGTCGGCATCACGCTGAAGTCCGACTTCGGGTTGAAGTACGGCACGTCATCGGATTTCGAGTTGTGGCTGGTGCCGACTTCCAGACCGGCATCGACCTGCACGTTCGGCGCGCTGTAGACACCCTCGCGCCCGGTGAGCAAGGCCTCGAGGCGGTTGTTGCCATCACTGAAGTGCGACGGGCTGACCGACAGCCGCCACTCGCGGCTCTCGTTGGCGCGCCAGCGGATGAACGCGTTGCCGCCGTTGGCCTTGATGTCGCTGTTGAGCGCACGCAACGGCGTCTCGGCCGACAGGTAGGCGAAGCTGCCGCCGTATTGCCAGTGGTCGTTGATGTCGCGGGCAATCGCGATCCGCGCGCCCTGTTTGGCGCCGTAACCGTAATTGTGGTTGGAGACCTCGGCTTCCAGGCTCATGTCGCGGGTACGACGTTCCAGGCCCACGCGCTGGAAACGGTCGGTACCGGTGCCTTCGGCGAAGTCGCCGGTGGCATCCCCGGCGCCGACGAACACCCGCCAGTCTTCATCAATCGGCGGGCTGTACAGGGTGCTCTGGATGCCGAAATCGCGGCTGCCACTGACCGCGCCCGCACCACCGCTGCCGCCGCCTCCGTTGGCCTTGCCACCGTAGGCTTCGACGCGCAGTTCGGACATGTCGTGCACTTCACGCTCACGGGCCGCGCGCTGCACCTGGCGGTTGTCGGGGAAACGCTCGACCACGTCATCGGTCAGCGCATCCATTTGCCGCCATTCCTGCAGGGTCATCGCGGTGCGCGCCTGAGCCAGTTCCAGGCCCATGTCGCGCGGGGCCATGCTCTCGGTTTCCTTGAGCTGGTTTTCGGCGCGGCGTGGCCACTGTCGGGCCAGGTACAGATCGGCCTGGGCCAGACGCAATCCGAGGTTGCCCGGGGCCTGATCGACGAGGGTTTGCAGACGTTCCTCCCCGTGTGGCAGATCGGAACCGTAGGTACCGGCCTGCGCCGCGAGCTGCTGGGCGTCCATCCATTCGTCGTTGGGGTTGCCGATCGGCAAGCCCTTGAGTTCGACGCGCGGCTTCTGGGTCTTGGCTAGATCCTCGGCGACTTTGCGCGCTTCATCGGCGCGGTCACTTTCCAGCAGCGAGTAGTACAACGCGGTGGTGTCTTCGAGACGATCACCGACATCAGCGTCGGGGGCCGACAGCACCTGGCGATACAGGTCAGTGGAGACTTCCGGCTGGCGCTGATCCAGATACGACGCCGCCACCCAGCGCAAGGCGTAGGTCGGAATCTTCACGCCTTCGCTTTGCAGCTTCTGATATTCATTGATCACGTCGGCGGTGCGCGCCCGCGCCTTGAGTGCGCCCATGCGGTCGATGCGCCAGCGAATCACGTCATCGTGGGCGCTGGCGTCCGGGGTCCAGGTGGCGAGCAGCTTGTCGTAATCGGCCAGCGCGCGGTCGGCGATCACATAGCGTTCTTTTTCGCTGCGGGTGGCGAGTTCGGCCAGACGCACGCGTTCGGCAGCCAGATCACCTTCGAGGCGGCGCAGGGTGACCGGGTCAATCAACCCCGGACGTTGATTGGCCAGGCGCAGCGCCGGTTCCGGCAGCCGCGCCTTTTGCAGGGCGACCACGTATTCACGGGCGACTTCCGGCTTGCTGCCGGCGCGGATGAAAGCCTGATCGTATTCGAACAGCGCGTCGTACTGCTTGCCGGCGCGGGTCAGGGCATAGCCCAGTGCGAGGCGGCGCGAAGGGTCATCCGGTTTGGCGGCAACCAGAGCCTTGGCGCGGGTCACGGCTTCGTCGGGTTTACCTGAGTCAGCCTGAGTCAGCGCCAGCCCTAGTTGCAGGTCAGCGTTGTCCGGCTCCAGCGCCAGCGCCTTGTTGTAAACCTGGGTCGCCTGCTCCCAACGCTTGAGGTTGCGATAGGCGCGTGCGGTGGCGGTCAGTGCCTGCACCGGCAGCACCCGGTCACGGCCCTGGGTCTCATAGACCTGCACCACCTCGGCATCGAGGCCGGCCCAACTGGCGATTTGCAGGTGATCGCTGATCTGGCCGGTGGTCGATTGCCCTGGTGGCACCTGGCGCAGCACGTTCAGCGCAGGCGTGGTCTGCCCGGCACGGGCATCACGCACCATCTGATCATAGGGCGTATCGGCAAACGCCAGTGCCGGCCAGAGCAACTGGCTGCACAGCGCAACGCGAAACAACGGGCGTAAACCACGATGTAAAACAGGAACATCAATACGCGGCATTCGTCAGCATCCTTACATGGCCAGCCGGGTCGCAATGCCCCCCTTGCCCATTCGTAACGGAGACCGAGTCAAAAGAGACCCAGCCAAGCTTAGTCAGGCAGTCTTGCATGCAAGCGTAGTCGAATATCCAGAACGCAATAATTGTTCAGAATCGCGGCGCCGGCTCAGACGAAAACCCGCACACCAGACAGCAAAACGCCCGGCGTCTGTGGATCAGAGGCCGGGCGTTGTTATTTAGAACGCAGGATTACTGCACTTGCGTGACGCCGGCGAACTTGCTCATCAGGAAGCCGACGAACTGCTCAACGGTCATTTTCTGGCCGTTGAACTCCACCTGATTGGCGGCGTAATGCAGCTTGGTCACGACGTTGGTGCCATCGACGGTCGCCAACTGCGAACCGACGGCCATGCCGGAGAACATGTCGGCACCGGCGCTGGCCTGGTCGACGATGGCTTTGGCGTCAGTCTGACCGTCGAGCTGCGCTTGCACGCTGAGCAGATCGATCAGCATCGGCTTGGACACCTGAATGTTCAGGTCCAGCAGCGCGACCAACTGTTTGCCCAGTTGATCCGGCGGCAGATCCATCGATTGCGGCTTGGTCAGGTCTATCACCAGACTGGCACGGCTTTCACCGTTGGCGGTTTTCAGCGACAGGTTTTCCAGCGCGATCTGTGGACTGGCGGCCAGCAGTTTCTGCAGGTCAGCCTTGACCTGTGCCGACTCGGCTTCGGTCAGGTTCAGTTCCGGTGCCGGCAGGCCGGCTTCGGCAGCGGCCGCCGCTTCCTTCTCGTACGGCTGCAATTTGGTCTGGTAGATCTGCATCAGCGACATGGTCGACGGGATGTCGAGGTTCTTCAGGCTCATGGCCATGTTGGCCGAACCGATTTTCTTGTCGTTGAGGGTGACTTCACCCACCTTGTAATCAGCGCGGCCCGAGGCATTGCTGCCGCTCTCTTCGGTGAGGTTCTTCATTTCGAAGTTCTTCACGCCGAGTACCGACTGCTTGGGACCGAAAGTGGTTTTGCTGTTGGTCAGCTCCAGGGTGTTTTCCCCGGTGTAGTAGCCGTAGCTGCTCTTGGTAAGTTTGCTGGCCAGGGTCAGACCGTTGAGTTCGACCTGCACCGGCGCCTGATCCTGCGACACGGTGACCAGTTTCAGGTTATCCATGTAGCCGTCAGCCTTGACCTTCTGCGCTTGGGCACTGGCGGAGATGTTCATGGTCAGGCCGGAGAATTTCAGGCTCGACTGCTCGTCCAGCGCGGTTTCCAGCGGCAGCAACTCCAAGCTGCTGGTGGTGGATTCGTCGTAGCCGATGTTGGTCACACCTTTAAGCGGCGCGGCGCCCTTGGTGGCGGCAAACCATTTTTCGGTGGCCGGGCTCTTTTCCAGCTCGTAATTGCTGGTGGCCATGACCGGCAGCCACTTCAGCGACACCAGGCGCGAGAACGGCAGCGGGCCGTGCTCGATGTGGTCGACGAACAGCAACTCGACCGGCTGGTCGCCGAACATCTCGCCCTCGCCCTTGAGGCGGTAGTGCGCGGTGCTGGTGAAGGTGTGACGCTCCAGCGACACCAGCTCCAGCGACGCGGTGCCATTGGAGCCGGCCATCGCGGTCTGCAGCCCTTTGTTGGCGTTGCTGACGGCGTTGTTCAGTACGCCTTCAATCTTGGTCCCGGTGTACCAGGCCCCGCCGGCGCTGATCGCACCGATGGCAACAACAATCCCGAGAAGCACGCCTGCTGATTTATTCATGAATGACCTGATCAATGTCCGTGGCTGTAAGTGTGGTCGTCTTCCCTGAACCCGTGACCGGGTCGCGGCTCGACTCCGCTGAAATTAGCGGTGGAGATTAGCACTGGCAGCGCGAGGCGGCCCAATGTTTAAAGGTTAAAGAGTGTCTATGGGGAGTGTGGACAGCTGACAGGCGGGGAGAGTTGCAGTGTTTTTGAGGACGCTATCGCTGGCAAGCCAGCTCCCACAGGACTGGTTGTGTTCACAAAATCCGAGAACACCACAAAAACTGTGGGAGCTGGCTTGCCAGCGATGGAGCCAGAGGACTCCCAGAAGATCAGGAATACTGAACCTCGATCTCATCGAGTTGATGATCGAAGCTCTTCAACCGCGCCGTCCAGGTATACACCAGCACTTCAAAGTCGCGATCGATCACCGCCCCGCCCGGCCCATCCGCCCGGGGGTCACAGAAATCCAGCTGATAGCGCTCGCGGGCCATGGCCGTGGCGACATCCGACAGTTCGCGGGCATTGTTGAGCCAGTGCCAGCCTTCATCGGCAATCTGCTTGTCGAGTTCCAGGCACTGTTTTTTCAGGGCTTCGAGGCTTTTTTCCAGCGGCGTGCCGGTCAGTTCGCCCATGACTTCGGCGAAGGTGCGTCCCGGCTGCCAGTAGCTGCCCCAAAAGTAGCGGTCGAACACGGTTTCGACCCGGCGCAGGGCGACTTTGGTGTCCCAGATCAGCACCAGGGTCTTGCCTTGTTCAAGCTGTCTTTTCTTGACTCGCTGCACCTGGATCGACGCCCAGGCCACGACGACAATTGCCATCACCGCGATCAACGCCGTGGCGCTGTCGAGGAAGACCATGGCCTTGTCGATCTGATGGGCCAGCATGATGCCGTAGAAATAGGTGGCCGATAGCAGCACCAGCGCTACCAGGGCGCACCAGAAGCCGAGAGCGTAAGGGTTTTTCATTATTGGTTTCCCCTAGACCAGCGCTAGCAATGTGCGCTGAAAGGGTGCGTTGCACGTGGCACCCCTTCAACACTTCAAAGCATAGCAACGGCTTCAGGGTTTGCTGGCGCTTGAGGCTTGCGTTCGTCCGCTTTCCCAACCGCCACCAAGGGCGAGGAATAAATCGATCTGGCTCATGGCGACCTGGGTGTTGGCGGCGGCCAGTTGCGCAGTGACGTCGGTGTAGGTGCGGGTCGCTTGCAGGTCCGCCAGGAACGACTCGCGCCCAGCCTGGAAGAAGCGGTGGGTCTGGTCCGCCGCCAGTTTCGCCGACTGCTCGGCATCGGCCAGGGCGTCGCGGCGTTGCAGCAGCGCGCTGTATTGGGCCAGTCCGGTCTGGGTTTCGCGGATGGCGTTGAGCACCACGCCGTCGAAATGCGCCAGTGCGGCCTGGGTGTTGGCCTCGGCTTCACGGATCCGCGCACGGGCGCCGTTGGTCGGCACCTTCCAGCTCAACGACGGGCCGAAGCCCCAGCGGTTGGTCGACGGATCGCCCAAGTCGTCAATAAGACCGACGGTGCCGATGGTCGCGCCGATGCTGATGTCCGGATACAGCTCGCCCGTGGCGACGCCGATGCCCGCTGTCGAGGCCGCCAAGCGACGTTCCGCCTGACGGATATCGGGACGACGCTTGAGCAGTGCCGCACCGTCGCCCACCGGCACCAGTTGGGCAATTTTCGGCAGTTCGGCACAAGTGGCGGTACCGGCCGGCAATTGCTCGACCGGTTTGGCCAGCAGCATCGACAGGCGGAACAACCCGGCCTGACGCGCTGCCTCATAGCGCGGCAGGTCGGCGCGCAACGACTTGAATTGGGTTTGCGAACGGGTGACCTGGGTTTCATCACCACGCCCGGCATCGCGCAGGCGCTGGATCAGCGTAGTGCTCTGCGATTGCAGGTCGAGAGAATGCTGGGCAATTTCCCGCTCTTCGTTGGCCGCACAGACCTGGGTGTAGGCGCGAACCACGTCGGCCACCAAAGTGATGCGTGCGGTGTCAGCCGCTGCTTGAGTCGCATCGGCGTTAGCCTTCGCGCCTTCGATACCGCGTTGCAGGGTGCCCCATAGATCGAACTGATAAGACGCGCTGATGCCAATATCGCCGACGTTGTCGACCGGGACTTTTTCCGGCAGCAAGAACGCCTGACCGGATTCCTGCAAACGCTGCGCGCCCATCTTCACGCCTGCGCTCCAGCCACCCGCCGCTTCGGCCTCATCGACTTGCGCGCGAGCCCGTTGAAGGTTCGCCGCCGCTACGCGCAAATCGGTGTTGGACGCCATGGCCTGCTGCACCAGTTGATCCAGACGCGTGTCCTTATACAGTCGCCACCAGTCAGCCGGTACCGGCGCTGACACCACCGGTTTGCCCTCCACCGCCAGTTCGCCCTGAAAGTCCTTGCGCTGCACCGCCGCGTCAGCGGGCAGCTGATAGTCCGGCCCGACCATCTGACAGGCCGAGAGCATCACGCCCAACCCGGCGATCATCAGGGCCTTGTTCATTGCGCGGGCTCCTGCGTTTTGTCGTCGATGATCGACACGGTAGCGGTACGCCCGGCGATCATGCGGAAGTCTTCCGGCACCTCGTCAAAGGCGATGCGCACCGGAATCCGCTGCGCCAGCCGCACCCAGCTGAACGCCGGGTTGACGTTGGGCAGCAGGTTGTTGCCGCTGGTGCGGTCGCGGTCTTCGATACCGGCGACAATGCTTTCAACATGCCCGCGCAGCTTGGCTTTGTCGCCGATCACGCGGATATCCACCGACTGACCGACATGAATGCCGTCGAGTTTGGTTTCTTCGAAATAGCCGTCGATGTGGAACGAGTTGCTGGCCACCACCGACAGCACCGGCCGCCCGGCGGTGACGAATTCCTGCACACGCGGCGCGCGGTCGTTGACGTAGCCGTCCACCGGGCTGCGGATCACCGAACGATCCAGGTTGAGCTGGGCGCTGTCCACCGTCACCAGCGCTTCGGCCAGCGCCGATTGCGCGCGGGCGACTTTCGACTGGCTTTCTTCCAGCTGTTCGGCCGGCACCAGGTTGCCCAGGCCACGGTTTCGCTTGGCTTCGCGCTGCGCCTGGGCCAGGGTTTCTTCGCGATCGGCGACCGCCGCTTTAGCCTGACGCAGAGCCAGTTTGAAACGGTCCTGGTCGATGCTGAACAGCACCTGGCCGCGTTTGATCAACTGGTTGTCCTTGACCTCGACCTGCTGGATCAGCCCGGACACGTCCGGAGCGATCTGGATGATGTCGGCGCGGATGTGGCCGTCGCGGGTCCACGGCGCAAACATGTAATACATCACCATGCGCCAGACGAGGACGACGGCAAAAGTCACGATCAGCAGGGTCAGGACCACGCGACCGATAGTCAGAAACGGTTTTTTCATGTCATCAGGTATCGACTGAGTGAGTCCACGCCGTACAGCAGCACGGCGTAGAGCGCCACGTTGAACAATGCCCGGTGCCAGACCAGACGGTAAAAGTGCAGACGCGTGAGCACGCCATGCACCAGCAAAAACAACACATAGGTGATGCCCATCAGCACCAGCAGGGTGGGCAGGAAAATCCCGCTGATATCCAGATCACCGATCATATGGGCGCTCCATCGGGCAGCGGTTCTTCGGCATCGCTGGTGCTGACGAATTCCACACCGGGCAGCAGCGCCAGGCGCAAACCGCTAAAGGCATGCAACAGGTTTAGCCGGGTTTCTTCATCGCCGTGGCCTTTGAGCGCACGGCGGGCGCGATCCATGGTCATCAATAAAGGACTCGGTGCCGGCAAGCGTTCGCCGGCCTTCAGACACGCGCGAAAATACTCGCCGACCTCAGCCACCACTTGCTGCAGCAGGGCCTTCGGCGCGCCGGTGACCCGTGGCGTGTAAGCCAGCAGATCGAGCAGGTTCAAGCCGACGCGCGCTTCACGCATGGCAATCCCGGTGTCCTGGCCGGTCATGGCCAGACGCGGCAAGTGCTGCATCAAACGGTCGAGCAACTGCACGCCCAGATGTCGATGTTCGGCCAGATTGGCCGGCTCGGTCATGCGCACGATGTCTTTCCAGCTGAAGCGGGTCAGACGTTTGGCGGCCAGTTCGACGCCGAACGGGCGGGCGATCAGGGTCCAGATGAACGCGAACAGCAGGCCCAGAGGGCCGGCCAGGTTGGAGTTCACGAAGGCGAAGAAGTCCGCGTCGTAGGCGCCCTGAATGCTGATGAACGACGAGGTGTTGACCAGCGTCAGGAGCATGCCGAGGAAGAACCGTGGCTGCACCGTCAGGGTGCCGACACAGATGAACGGAACCGCAAACGCCAGTACCAGCATCGGAAAATCGTGCAGGTTCGGCAGAATCAGAAACAGATAGAGACTGGCGAACAGCACCGACATCCCGGTCCAGAAAAAGAACCGGTAGATCTGCGGTGCCGGGTCGTCCATCGAGGCGAAGAAACTGCACGCTACCGCCGCCAGAATCACCGCGCTGCCACCGTCCGGCCAGCCGAGCAGAATCCACAGCACCGAAGCGACGATGATCGCCAGAACGGTCGAGGCCACCGAATACAGCATCATCCCGCGGTCGAGAAATGGCGTCAGCCGCCCGAGGCGCCAGTGCCGGTAAACCGCGCGCCAGCTGTCCTGGCGCTCGCAGAGAATCGCGTCCTGCAAACTGCGGCAGTCCTGCCACAGATCGATGAATTCGCCGAGGCGATAAATCGCGTTGGAGAACAGCAATTGCTTGCGATCTTCCAGCGCCTCGCAGCTTGGCTGCAGGGCCTGGAGCTGATCCTTGAGCGCCTGCCAACGCGCCAGATCAGCGTCGTTATGACCGAGCCATTGCTGGGTCGCGGTCAACAGCGGGGCAAACTTTTCCACCAGTTCCGGTGTGCGCCGTTCAAGCGCGTAGAGCGAATCTTCCAGAGCGTCGATCACCGGCAGCAGGTGGATCATCCGCCCGCGCAGTTCCTTGGTGTTGCGCACGGTTTGCGGCCGGGCGCCTTCGTGGGGCAACTGGCCGATCATCAATTCGAGGCTGTTGAAATTGGCGACCATGGCCATGCGCAGCGTGGCGATCTGTTCAGGCTGCACGTCGCGGCTGAGAAACTTCAGGCTGTAGGTGGTGGCGTCGGCGAACCACTTGCCCACTGCGTCGTTGAACACCGGCGCCAAGCGACGCGGCCAGAACATCGCGCCGACCACTGCCGCCACGGCGATACCGAGAAAAATCTCTTCGGTACGCGCTTCCGCCACGTCCCACACCGCCAGCGGATTATCTACGGTCGGCAGGGCGATCAGCGGCAAGGTATAACCGGCCAGCATCAGTGCGTAGTTATTGGCGGTACGCAGGTGCAGCGACAGGAACAACAGGATCCCCGTCCACAAGGCAATCACCACCACCAGCACATACGGACTCTGCACGAACATCGGCACGAACAGCACCGCCGCCGCCGCCCCGAGAAAGGTACCGATGGCGCGGTACAGCGCCTTGGAGCTGGTCGGCCCGAGAAACGGGCTGGAGACAATGTACACCGTGGCCATCGCCCAGTACGGACGCGGCATTTGCATGAGCAAGGCGATGTACAGCGCGATCATCGACGCTGCAAAGGTACGGACCCCGTAGAACCAGTCGCGGGCAGGCGGGATGCCAGAGAAAAAACCGTTCAAGAATTGATCACCACAGGCGGATTGGCCGCCTCAAAAGCTCGCAGTACCCGAAGCGTCGCCTCCAGATCACTCTGGTCGATGCCTTCGAGCACTTCATGACGCAGACGCACCAGTTCGATCTCCACCGCTTGCACCAGTTCACGGCCGGTGTCGGTCAGGCTCAGGCACTTGGCCCGACGATCCTGCGCATCTTCGGTGCGGCAGACGTAGCCGGCGTGGCACAACTGATCGAGCAGGCGCACCAGCGACGGACTCTCCATCCCGGCCGCCTGCGCCACCTGCACCTGACGCACACCCTCGCCCAACCGCCCGATCATCAACAATGGCACGGCGCAGGCTTCGGAGATTCCATAGTTGACCAGCGTGGTCTGGCAGATCTTCCGCCAATGCCTGGCGGCCACCACCATGGCACTGCTGATGTTCATCTGGAGAGCGTCGAGGGAATTCGGCACGGGAAAATGCACACTGTTAGTTTGCTAACTATCAATATCGCATTGACGGGGAATTTCAGTCAAGTTTTGAAACAAATCTGCCCGTTGGTCGTGCGCACCGTAAACAGATGTGGCCGTTCGCAAAATAATGGTTATCCCTCCCGCCCCTTGCGCAACAACACATTCAACTGATCCACCACCTCCGCCCAATCCGCATCATCAAGAATCTCATCCCGCAAAAAATCCGCCTGGCTCTTGCTCCAGAAAAACGCGTCTGCGAGGTGCAACTCGGGTTTGAGTGGTGAATGGGTGGCGATGAATTGGTCGATGCCGGTCGGGTCGCTGTCCAGTCCCAGTTGCTCTAACAGGGATGGCAGGCTGTGGGTTGGCTGCTCCATGGAAGACTCCTTCAAAAATGCGGTGGGTGGGAGATCATTCGCGAGCAGGCTCGCTCCCACAGGGGTACGCAATCAACCTGTGGGAGCGGGCTTGCTCGCGAAGGCGTCCGCGAAAGCGCTACAGAACCTAATGACTCAACTCCCGCACCTCGGCATGCGGCACCATTTTCAGAAACTCGGGCATGCTCATGTGCAGCAGGTAATTGTGGTTGCCGGCTTCCAGGTAGATGTCTTTCTGCCGGGTCAACAGCGGGTCGATGACCATGTCCAGGCCGTAGGAATCACCGAGCGGCGGCACCGCGCCGCGTTCGCAGTCATCGAAGATATGCGCCAGGTTGCTCTCCCGGGTGATCTGCCATTCGCCGCGAATGCGCACTTTACTCAAGTCCAGATGCCGACTGGCCGGCAGCACGGCCATCAGGTAATGCCCGTGGTGGTCGTCGAGAATGACTGACTTGGCCACGCGTTCGGCGGGCACCCCGGAAACCCGTGCGGTTTCCAGACTGCTGGCCGAGTGGCGGTGGGCCACGATGTCATATTCGCAATGCGCCCGGTTCAGGCTGCTCTGCACTTTTTTTGCCATGCGCATGCTGCACCTCGGTGTCCCGCTGAACGTTGTGCCTGTTCTGCTGAGTCTAGTTCGGCCAGTTGCTGATGAAGGGAAATCCGCTCATTGGACACATCCGCTTATTGATCAAAATTCATCCGACGTCAGGCTCAACTAGACTTAAGGAAACACCCCATGACTCTCCCGGAGGGTCACGTGAACAACCGATGTTGTACGTTTTTCCTGATACTGCTGGCCAGCGGCTCAGCCCTCGCGGCTGATGTCCTGCCGCCGGCGGTCAATCCGGTCGGCCTGTGGCTGATCACCCTTGGCATTGCCTTTCTGATCGCCGAAGCCGCGCTGCCCAACTACGGGGTGATCGGCCTCGCCGGGATCATCATGTTCGTCATCGGCGCGCTGATTCTGGGCAACGCCGAGTTGCCGGTGCCGATGATCATCGGCCTCGGCCTGCTCAGCGCCCTGCTGCTGATCGCATTGATCGTCCGCGCCTTGAAAACCCGCCCGCGCCACGCCGTCAGCGGCGATGCCGGGCTGGTCGGCAGCGTGACGGCGGTGACCACCGTGCAAGCGCAAAACGCCTATAACGGCTGGGTGCAATTGCAGGGTGAACACTGGCAAGTGCACAGCACGACACCGCTGCACGCCGGGCAATCGGTGCGAGTGGTCGGGCGTAAGGGTTTACTGCTGAAAGTAGCCGCGACTGACGCGGTGCGACACGGAGAGTGATCATGGGTCTGCAAATCGGTTTCGTTGCACTGCTGCTGTTGGTGATCGCCCTCGCCGGGTCGACCTTCCGCATCCTGCGTGAGTACGAGCGCGGCGTGGTGTTCCAGCTCGGACGGTTCTGGCAGGTCAAGGGCCCGGGGCTGATCCTGCTGATTCCGGTGGTGCAGCAAATGGTCCGGGTCGACCTGCTCACCGTGGTCCTCGACGTGCCGCCGCAGGACGTGATCACCCGCGACAACGTCTCGGTGAAGGTCAACGCGGTGCTGTACTTCCGCGTGCTCGACCCGCAGAAGGCGATCATTCAGGTCGAAGACTTTCTCTCGGCCACCAGCCAACTGGCGCAGACCACCCTGCGCGCGGTGCTCGGCAAACATGAGCTGGATGAACTGCTGGCCGAACGCGAGCAGTTGAACATCGACATCCAGCAGGTGCTCGACGCCCAGACCGACGCCTGGGGCATCAAGGTCGCCAACGTCGAGATCAAGCACGTTGATCTCAATGAATCGATGGTGCGTGCGATTGCCAAACAGGCCGAAGCCGAACGCGAACGCCGGGCCAAGGTGATTCACGCCGAAGGCGAACTGCAGGCCTCGGAAAAACTCATGCAAGCCGCCGAAATGCTCGGCCGCCAGCCCGGTGCCATGCAATTGCGCTACATGCAGACCCTGAGTTCGATTGCCGGCGACAAGAGCTCGACGATCGTCTTTCCGTTGCCGATCGAATTGCTCAAGGGGATGGCGGATTTGTCGGGCAAATCCTGAGCCTGCGATCACCCGCCCGGTTTATCGGTGCTCGGCTCCCTCACGTACAAACGTGCAAATGCGCCGCCTGCATGGACATCGCTCTGCCGCTGCCAGCCTTCAGGCAACGCGGCAAACTCATCGGGTTCATCCAGCGTGCCGATCAACCACATCCGCGTGCTGCCCTTGGACACGTCGCCAAGCTGATCAAGGAAAACCTCCTCGCCGACCAAAGTGCCAAATCCGTAGGCATTGGGACGCGTGGAACGCCCATCCGCCTCTGGTGGCGTATACAGACGGATCTGCGCGTCAGTGCGGTTGTAGTAGATGTAGCTGAGGTACCACATCATGTCGCTGGTGACGATCCGGTCACCCTCGGTGAAGTGTCGATTGACGTAGTCGACCAGCACGCTGAACTGATCATTGTTGTCGACCGTGGCGTTGTTCTTCACACCCACCAGTTCGACCCCGACGAACAGCACCAGAATCGCCAGCGCCAGAACGCGAGAGCCTATGTACAGCCGATCGACCGCCAGCGCCACCAGCATCGGCAACCCCAACGCATAGGCCGTCAAATACCGCTCGATGAACACCGGCGAGATGAACGACACGCCAAACACCAGCAGAATCGGCATCACGCTGTAGCACAGCAACAACAAGCTGCCGCGAAATACGCTGCTATCACGATGCAGGGCAACAGCGATCACGACTATCAGCGCCAATGGCAAAAGCAAAAACAGCCACCCCGGCAAGGTCATGCCGTCGTCCTGGATCAGCAACGACCAGACCATCGATGGCAATGAGCTGAGGGTCACCGGATCTTCCCAGCCTATGTCATTGCTGGCCTTGAGTTCCGGGATGTGCTGCAGCAGATCAAGCAGGTTGGGCACCCACGGCATGTACAGCAACGCGATGCTCACGTTGGCCAGCCACCAGGCCGGACGCTGAATATGCCGCAGCCGATACCCCGGCTGCACGCGCACCGCTGTCAGATACAGCCAGTGGCTGATCACGCACAGAACGGTGAAGTAGTGGGTGTAGAACGCTGCCGTCATCAGCAGCGCATAGGCCACCAGATAGCGATGCCGACGCGGCTGGCGCACCCAGTAGACCAGCGCGATCGTCGCGCCGATCAGCCACATGCCGAGCAGCGAATACATGCGCACTTCCTGGCTGTAGCGCACGGCCGTGGGCAACAACGCCAGCAACAGCCCGGCCAGCAACGCAGCGCGACGGGTGGCGAGCAGATCCACCCGCCACACACCGAGACCGACGGTAATGATCCCCGGCAGCGCACTCATCAAGCGAATGGACAGGATGCCGTCACCGAACAGCCCGATCCAGCCGTGCAGCAGCAGGAAATACAGCGGTGGGTGCACGTCGTGGGCCGCTAGCCCCCAGATCTCGGCCAGTGGAAACTGGCTCAGCAGGACGCTGGAGCCTTCGTCGAACCAGATCGCCGCCGCCGTCAGGTCGAAAAAACGCACCGCCGCCGCGAGCAGCATGATCGGTAACAACCAGTGCTCTCTGGCCCAGCGAAGCAGACGCAAGGCCACCAGCCATGCACCCGGGACCGCGCGCGGATCCTGCGTGTCGCCAACCGGCGTTTCTCTGTGTGCCGCCATTGCATCCTCTTGCTGTGCCGGAATATCGCGAACGGATGGAGCCGAACCTGCCCGTCACTTTAGGTCAGCCACAGGAGAGCCGTCGATGGCGGTGTGCGCTTTCACGACATCCGGCACCCCGGCCAATCCCAAACAGCCCTCGGCATTTCCAGTTCAGGCCATCAGCGCCGCGCCACCTCCCCCGCCGGATACACCGACTCCCAGCCCCCGCCCAACGCTCGGTACAACCCGACCATCGCCAGCGAAACGCCGGTCGAGCTTTCCACCCACTGCTCCTGAGTCGCCAGCAACGCGCCTTGAACGGTGAGGACGTTGACGAAATCAACCACGCCTTCGACGTATTGCTGTTGTGCGGTGCGCAGGGCGATCTGGTTCTGCCGCACGGCTTCGGTGAGGCTGTCGCGGCGGCGTTGGCTGGCGTTGTAAGCCGTCAGTTGGTCGGCGATTTCATGCCAGGCGCTCAGCACGGTTTGCTGATAGGCGATGGCCGCTTCCTGTTGCTGGGCTTCGCGCAGTTGCAGCATGCCGCGCAGGCGTCCGCCGTCGAACAGCGGCAGGCTCAATTGCGGGCCGATGCCGAACGCGCGCGAGCCCCAGGAGCCGAAATCGCTCAGTTGCATCGCTTGCGAGCCGAGGTTGCCGGACAGGGTGATGCGCGGATAAAAATCGCCCTTGGCCACGCCGATGTTGGCGGTGGCGGCATGCAGGCGCGCCTCGGCCTGCCGGATGTCCGGCCGGCGTTCGGCCAGCTGCGACGGCAGGCCGATGGCGACTTGCAGCGGTGACTGCGGCACCGCGCCGTCTGTGGATAACTCCTTGGCCAGGGCCTGCGGCGGTTCGCCCATCAGCAGGCTGATCGCGTTGATCAATTGCGACTGACGCTGCTCGAGGGCCGGCAGGCGCGATTCGATGGCCGCGACCTGCGCGGCGGCTTCGGCGACGTCGAGATCGGTTGCCACACCATCGCTCAGGCGCAGTTGCGAAAGCTTGAGGCTGTGCCGGGCGACGTCGAGGTTCTGCTCGGTGACCGCGCGGGTGTTTTGCACGCCGCGCAGCTGGATGTAGTTCTGCGCGGTGTCGGCGAGCACCGCCAGAAGCACACCGCGACGGTCGTTTTCGGCGACTTCGAGGTTGGCATCGGCGGCTTCGGTTTCGCGGCGTACACGGCCCCAGAAATCCAGTTCCCAGGACGCGGAGAAACCGGCGTCCCACAGGTTGAAGGCGGAATCGCCATTGTGCCCGGACGGGTCATTCAGGCCTTCGCCACTGTTGCGTTTACGCGCGTAGCTGCCGGTAGCGGCGGTGTTCGGGTAGCGATCCGCGGTGATCACCTGGCGCGCGGCACGGCTTTGTTGCAAGCGGCTGCTGGCCAGTTGCAGATCGAGGTTGCTGTTCATCGCCCGCTGGGTCAGAGCTGAGAGGTGCGGGTCGTGAAAAACCTCCCACCAGCGTTCGTTCAGCGGTTCGCTGACAGCCTGGCTGGGGGCGGATTTGGCGGGTTTGGCCCAGTCGGCGATCTGTGTGGCTTCGGGCTTGCGGAAGTCCGGGCCGACGGTGCAGGCGCTGAGGCCAATAGCGAGCAATGCACCGAGGGTGAGTTGCTGCCACTGGCCTCTTCGCGAGCAAGCCCGCTCCCACATTGGGTAATGCGTTCCCCCGGTGGGAGCGGGCTTGCTCGCGAAGGCGTCAGTTCTATCAACGCTGTTCATCGCTGAGTCACCTCGCGCTCCGCCGCCGAGCTGCGGGTGTCAATACTCGCCTCCACCGACATGCCCACACGCAAACGCTCGGCCAACGGCTGACCCGGTTCAAGCACGATCTTCACCGGAATCCGCTGCACGACCTTGGTGAAATTACCGGTGGCGTTGTCCGGCTTCACAGCGGCGAAGGTCACGCCAGTCGCCGGGGCGATGCTTTCGACGCGACCGCTCAAGGCCTCGCCACCAAGGCTGTCGACGCGCACCTGCACGTGCTGGCCCGGCTGCACGTCCGTCAGTTGGGTTTCCTGAAAGTTGGCGACCACATACGCCTGCTGCAACGGCACCACCGCCAGCAGCTTGCTGCCCGGCGTCACATAGGCGCCGACGCGCACCGCACGCTCGCCGACCATGCCGTCCTGCGGCGCGGTGATTCGCGTATACGACAGCTCGAAACTGGCGATTTCCAGCGCCGCTTGCGCATGCTTCAGATTGCCTTCGGCAGCATCGCGCTGCGCCGTGAGAATCTCTACCTGCTTGCGCTCTGCCGCCAGTTTCGCGCTGGCGGTGTCGAGCCGAGCGCTCGCCTGATCAATGCGCGTGCGGGCCTGTTGCGCGTTCTGCACCGTGCCGGCACCTACACCGGCGAGGTGGTTGTAGCGATTGAGTTCCTGCTGGGCGAAGGCCATTTCTGCCTTGGCCGAGACCACCGAGGCCTGCGCCTGAGCGATCACCGAGGTCTGCCGCTCCAGCGTGGCCTTGGCGTTTTGCAGTTGAGCGCGGGCGACCAGGGTTTGCGCATCGGCCGCTTCAGCGGCGGCGCGCAAATCGCGATCATCGATCAGCGCCAGCAACTGCCCGGCCTTGACCTGCTGGTTGTCTTCCACCAGCACTTCCTTGATGAACCCGGCCACGCGCGGCACCACCAAGGTGAAGTCGGCGGAAACGAACGCGTCGTTGGTATTTTGCTGGGTGCGCTTGCCGAACAGTCCCGGCATCGCCAGGTACAGCAACACGCCGACCGCCAGTGCGGCCGCCACGGCCACCGCGAGTTTTTGCTTTGCTTGAGTCGTCATAAAAAACCTTCGGTATCAGTGAAGCAATCAGGTCGGCGCGCGGGGCGGAAAGATCCGCGTCGGCAGCCAGAAAATCAGTAGGATCAGCGCCACCGCGACGCCGGCCATGCACACATAGAGATCAGAAGAGGTCAGCACCACGGCCTGTTCGTGCAGGCGATGGGCAAGGGCCGGATCGCTGCGATCGGCCAACGGTGAATTGCCGAGGTTGTCGATCAACATGGTCGAGTGGAAATGCAGGCGCGCGGTGGTCAGCGCCTCGATGACGCCGGTGGCGATCACCGCCGCCAAGCCTTTAACCGTGTTGAACCACGCCGAAGCGAACGGGCCGTCCTGCGGCTGGATGCTGCCGGTGGAGAGCATCAACAGCGGCAGCACCGACATTGGCTGACCGAAAATCTGCAGCCATTGCAGGACGTAGAAATTGTCGCGAATCCATGCCGAGGTCAGCAGCGATCCACCCAGGCAGGACAGGGTCAACATGCTCAAACCGATGCCGAGCACCCAGCGGCAATCGACCCAGCGCAAGTTGCACAGCGCCGCCACCAGCGGCAGCGCGATCAGTTGCGGCAACGCGGCGATCAGCATGATCGGCGCGGTCTGCACCGGGCGATAACCCTGGATCTGCGCCAGATAGCTCGATGGAATCAACACCACCGCCTGCAACACCACCAGCACCCCGGCCAGAGTCATCAGTGCAAACGACAGGTTGCGGATGCCGAGCATCTGCAACTTGAAAAACGGAATCGGCTGCGACCATTCATTGATCAGAAACGCCACCAGCAACAGCGAACCGGCGCCGAGCAAACCGCAGATCAGGCTCGACTCGAACCAGTCCAGCCGATTGCCCTGGAGCAAGCCGATCACCAGCATGCAGATCGCCGGAAAGCCCAGCAGCAGGCCCTTCCAGTTGAAGGTCTTGAGGCGCTCCAGGCGCAGCGGATCCTGCGGAATCCCCCAAGCGACCATTGCCATGGCAATCAGGCACGGCACGATGATTTGCCAGAACGTCCATTGCCAGCCGACGTATTCACTCCATAAGCCAGCCAGCGGCGTGCCGAGACCCGGGCCGAACGTCGCCGTCAGCGCATAACCGGCCAGACCATAGAGTTTGAAATTGGCCGGCAGAACGCGCAGCGCAACGGTCATCAGCATCGGCGGCAACGCGCCGCCGGCCAGCCCTTGCAGGGTGCGCATCAGCAGCAGGCTTTCGTAATTCGGGGCGAACGGGCACAGCACGCCGAGCAGCGTGAACAGGCTGATCGCGCAGAGGGTGAAACGGCGCAGCGAAAAGGTCACCGAGCACCACGGCGCGAACGCCATCGCCGCCACCGAGGTCGCGGCGTAGCAGGACACCAGCCAGGTGCCTTCGTCATAACCGATGTTCAGCGCGCCCCGAATGTCGGCCAGTGCGACTTTGGTCACCATTTCGTTGAGGCCCGAGACCAGCACCGCCAGCAGCACACCAACCAGGCCGGTGATGATCCGCGCCCCGAACACCGGTGGCGCAGCCGCCGTCGCCGGACTGGCCGCAGCAATGGGCGCCGGAACCGACAGGGATGTCATGGATACACACTCCGGAAGGAAAAATACCGGAGCATTTTAGTAAGGCTTACTGCTGACGAAAATTGACTTATTGGCAGGTTATAAGTGCGCTCAGTGCAGCAATGAATATCCAATGTGGGAGCGGGCTTGCTCGCGAAAGCGGTGGATCATTCAACCTGTGCGGTGCCTGACACGACGCCTTCGGGAGCAAGCCCCCTCCCACACGGACTCTGCTTGTATCAGGGTTGCGTGGCCAGCCACGTCTCGTCACAACACGCCTTGAGCGTTTCGCGCAGCCAGCGGTGCGCCGGGTCCTTGTCGAAGCGCGGGTGCCAGGCCTGAGTCAGCATCAGCGTCGGCAACGGAATCGGCAGATTGAACGAACGTAGCTTCAGGCCCAGTCGGCGCACGCTGAGCAACGCTTCCTTGGGCACCGGCAAGATCAGGTCGGAATCGGGCAAGGCAAACATCGCCGCGTGGAAGCTTGGTGCAATCACCGCCACCCGCCGCTCCAGACCCAAGGCGTTCAACGCGGTGTCGATGGGGCCGCGAGCAATGCCACGGCGCGACATGCTGATATGCGAGTAACCGGCATAGCGCTCAGCAGTGATTTCGCCGTCGAGCAGTGGATGATCCTCTCGCACCAGGCCGACGAAATGCGTGGAAAACAGGTTCTGCACTTTGACTTCCGGGGTTACCGGACGGGTGTTGCTGACACTCAGATCAATCCGACCTTCGCGCAGCGCTTCGTCGTCGCCATCGCCCTCGGGGACGAAGCGCAACTCGCAGTGTGGCGCCTGCTGGTCGAGGGTATCGAACAGCTTGCCGCCATATACGCCAATGAAAAAGTCGTTGGCGCGGATGCTGAAGCGCCGGCGCAGGGTGCCCAGATCCACGCTGTCGGCGGAGCGAAACAGCAGCGCCGCCTGCTCGACGACATCGCGCACCTGCTCGCGCAATTCGAGGGCTTTTGGGGTGGGTACCAAGCCACGACCGGCTCGCACCAGGATCGGATCGCCGATCGCCTCGCGGATCCGCGTCAGAGTGCGGCTCATGGCGGCGGGGCTGAGGTTCATCCGCCGCGCGGCGCCGACCACACTGCCCTCGTCGAGCAGAGCGTCGAGGGCGACCAGAAGATTCATATCCGGGAGTTGCATGCTGAGCACTCGTGGCTGATCTGGATTGATCTGGGTGCAATGCTAGCAAACATCCTTCAAATTTGGCGGCGGCTGAAAGGACGCCTTCGCGAGCAAGCCCGCTCCCACAGGGGAACGCATTCCAAAATGTGGGAGCGGGCTTGCTCGCGAAGGCGCCGGTCCTGCCAACACAAATCTCAGCGCTGCATGCCCCAACGCTTCACCGTCACTCGCTCCAGCGTATCGAACACCAGATTCTCCACCAACAACCCGATCAGGATCACCACCGCCAACCCGGCAAACACCTTGTCGGTGTACAGCTCGTTGCGATTCTGGAAGATGTACCAGCCCAACCCGCCCTTGCCACTGGTGGCACCGAATACCAGTTCGGCGGCGATCAGCGTGCGCCAGGCAAACGCCCAGCCGATTTTCAG
>Ga0105250_10000576_pt1 | contig 24300 bp, 25 predicted proteins | sample KBSS54metaG_FD_80425 | JGI IMG/M metagenome (GOLD analysis project Ga0105250, IMG submission 80425) | Switchgrass rhizosphere microbial communities from Kellogg Biological Station, Michigan, USA - KBS S5-4 metaG | ecosystem: Host-associated > Plants > Roots > Rhizosphere > Soil | place...
AAATTATTGTGCGGTATAACCACCATCCATAACCACAGCCTGACCCGTTACCCCACCTGCTTTGTCACTCGCAAGGAAAATTGCATAATCAGCAATTTCTTCAACAGATAACAAACGTTTTTGGGGAACCATTGCCAGAATTACATCTTCAAGTGCACTATCTAGACTCACATTACGGGTTTTAGCCAAATCTGCAATTTGACCGCGAACCAATGGTGTGTCGACATAACCTGGGCATAAGGCATTTACAGTAATACCGTCACGTGCACATTCTAATGCGGCAACTTTTGTCAAACCGATTAAACCATGTTTAGCACTGTTATAACCTGCTTTCCCAGCGAAACCAATCAAGCCATTAATTGAAGCCATATTAATAATACGGCCCGATTTTTGAGCTTTCATGATTGGGAAAACATGTTTAATGCCAATAAATGAACCAGTGAGCATGACCTGAACTAACTTTTGAAAAACAGCGGTTGGAAACTCTTCAATAGGTGCAACGTGTTGAAAACCAGCATTATTAATTAAGATATCAACTGTACCAAAAGTCTTTTGAGTTAACTCAATTGCTTGTTTATAAGCATCTTCGTCAGTTACGTCACATGGTGCAGATAATGCTTCAAAGCCTTGTCCTGTTAACACCTTTGCCGTTTCTTGGCACTTTTCAGCATTCATATCAGAAATGACAACTTTTGCACCTTCTTGAGCAAATTTCTTGGCAATCTCTAGACCGATACCACTTGCAGAGCCTGTAATAAAGGCTACTTTTCCGTCTAAAAGTTTAGTCATCTATTCACTCCTTAATATTTTTAACTTGTTGGTCTAAACAATACCAGTCACTGTAAAGACCGTAATCACCACAAATACCGCTAACGTTTTAATTACTGTGACTGCAAAAATATCTTTATACGACTGTTTATGGGTTAAACCTGTAACAGCAAGTAAGGTAATGACAGCACCATTATGAGGAAGCGTGTCCATACCACCCGATGCCATTGCAACCACACGGTGCATGACTTCTGGCGGAATACCTGCTGCTAAAATCGCGGCGTTATAGTGTTCAGCCATCGCACTTAAAGCGATACTCATACCACCAGAAGCTGAACCGGTAATACCTGCTAAAACGGTTGTCGTCACAGCTCCATTCACTAAAGGATTTGTAAAAGTACTGCTCATTGCATGACTAATCAGGGCAAAGCCCGGTAATGACGCAATAATTGCACCGAAACCATATTCAGAAGCTGTATTCATCACTGCTAAAAGTGAGCCACCAATACTGGCATTAATGCCCTCTTTAAAGTTCGTCACTACACGTTGGTAGTCAAATAAAATTGCAGCAATAATTCCGACAATAAGTGCTAAACCTACAGCCCAGATTGCCCCCGTTTTTGCGACATCAACTGTGTAATCGGCTAAACCTACAGTGGCAAAATCAAAGCCATTTGGATACCACTCTTTAATTGCCTTAGACAAATACTTGTTCATTACAGCAACAAGAATGAGAGGTACAAATGCTAAAAACTGACGAGCTGTGCTTCCATTATTTTGCATAGATATATCGGCTTCAATTTCTTGAGACGACGTATTGTCTACTCCAAAACCAGAAAAGCCTTCACCCACTTTTGCAGCAGCACGACGGCGCCACTCCAAATAAGCTAAACCTGCACATAAAACAAAAATAGCGCCAATAATCCCTAAAAATGGGGCGGCATAAATATTGGTACCAAAGAATGTTGTTGGAATAACATTCTGGATTTGTGGCGTACCAGGCAATGCATCCATGGTAAATGTGAATGCACCAAGCGCGATAGTTCCCGGAATTAAGCGTTTTGGAATATTAGCTTGTCTAAAAAGCTGGTTTGCAAAAGGATAAATTGCAAATACTGCAACAAATAAGCTGACACCGCTATACGTTAAAATTGCACCTAATAACACAACGGTTAAAATCGCTTTTTTTGCCCCAATCCATCTCACAATAGTTCGAGCGATAGATTCGGCAATTCCAGACATTTCAACGACTTTACCGAAAATTGCCCCGAGCAAAAATACAAGAAAGTAATCTTTAATAAAGTTAACCATTTTGGGCATAAAAACACCCGAATAAAATGGTAAAACATTGGCTGGGTTAATGAGTAAAACTGCAAGTAAGGCACAAATTGGTGCCATCAGAATGACAGAAAAGCCCTTGTAAGCTGTGTACATTAACAGCCCAAGCGAAAGTAGAATTACAAATAATTCCCACATATATTCTTTCTCCATAAAGAATAAATATTTTCGAAATTCCATATCTATTTGATTAATTTTAAGTTTATTAGATTTATTTTGTTATCCTGCAAAATAAATGCAAAATTCCTGCAAAACAGTTAAATCTAATAATCATTTTACTGACATAAGTGACAACATCTATTTTGAAGCTTTCTATAAAGATTCCTTTTTTAGATGTTGTAATTTTCATGTAAATAACCATCTAGACATTACATCTATTGGAGTCATTTTTGTACTGATATTTGATAGGAATTACAAAAGCATAAAAATATTAATTTTCTAGTTTTTATATGCTCATTACATCAAAAAGCTCTCCGCAGAGAGCTTTTAAAGGAGTAGATTCAACTCCCGCTATCACACTAAAAAAGTGACTAAATGCATATAAACAAAATCTAATTTACACTTCCAACTATTTTTCAACTAACAATCGTTGTTCGATCTATTCCTTACTTCCATGAGTATTAGGAGTAAATCGGCACTTATCTTTTTGATGATCCCATGCACCGCCTGAATCAGCACAAGCATCTTTCATAGCAGCATTATCAAAAAATTTATTTGAGATCAGTCCAATTACGCCCAGTAATAGAACAAACATTAAAAGGATGACAATAAACCATTTCAATATTTTTTTAATGGTATGCATTTCTTAAGCACCTTTAATTTATTCTTAGTAAAACGCCCTTAAAAATTTAAAACAATGCGACAATTAAAAAACCAAATTCTACCAAAACAAAAAGAAGAAGAAGAGTCACCCTTGCGTACATAAGAAGGTCGTCACTATCTTCTTTAACTTCAGGAATAAGTGGAAATCTATAATTTTTTAATAATAGAAAAATATTTAAATAGCCGCAAACAGCTCCAATTGCAAAATCAATTTCAAGTACCCCTTTAAAAAAGATAGCCATCATAAAGGCTATAACAATTAAGCCTAAAGTTAATAAAACATATCTTTTTATCAAGGAGTTATATATAAAGAATGTTTTCATTTTTAGCAACCATCCCCATGAATTTACTCAAATAAGTATTTAATTTCTACAGAGAGTGACATAGGATCACACCCTTTTCCATAATTTTAAATATTATAATTGCTTATATATTCCGAGTATTTTTCGCACAAATAAAAGTTTTATACAGATATCACATTAACATTATTATTGATCATATGAACTGTGCATCCTGATAAATAAAACTATACAGCACGGTCTACCCCTCTTTGCTATCATTTCGGCACTTCACGAAAATAAGAAGGAATAGTTTTGGCAACCCCATATATAACTATTGGCTGCCCCACTACTGGAGGCGGCCAAGTAATTTCTGGGAACAGTATGTTTCTAGTCGACGGAATTCCTGTTGCGTGTGTCGGTGATAAAGCTACATGCCCAACTCATAAAGTTGTCGCAACTATTGTATCGGGCGATCCGTGCATGCAAATCTTTGGTAAAGCTGCTGCTCGAGTAAATGATTCACTCTCTTGTGGTTGTAAATTACTGCCTCAACAAAACTTAGTTGTGCAAGACAACGGCGGTAGCGCTGTATCATCTACTAAATCTTCTTCAACTCCAATGTCACAAAAACAGCAGTCTACTGATAGTTTTAGAGAAGATAAATATGAAAACTATTACATTGAACAGTATAAAACTGATGTCTACATTAGCCATAAAGCTGTTCTTTTAGGTGATGAAGGTGTAACACCTTTAGATGGAGCTGTTAGCTATTTTCTAAACTACAAAGTTCAAGGTAAGGAATTATTTTTAAGTGTAGTTATTAATGCAGCTCCATTGAGCCACAAAGGAACAGTTTACCCTTTTGGGACTGCAATTGTTTCACGGGAAGGTAAAGAGATTGCCAGAACCAAGTTGAAAAGCGATCAAGGATATTGGCCAACAGATAAAAATAAGGCCCCTTTGGGAAGTTGCACTATCAAGTTGCCAGAACCAAATTTACAGCTTGTTGATGTAGAGCTTGAACTAGGATATACCGCAGTAATTTCAGATACAGTAGGTTCTGTGCATCCAATGCCTCCTATTAAAAAATATAAGTTCTCCTTAAATTCTGCGGCTCGCAAGGTATAAAAAGTTATGAATAAACTATTAACGATTCTGTTATTAAGTGCTGCGATTACTGCATGTAATAACCCTAATAGCACGACCAAAATTGCACAAGTGCAGAGTGAGCAATCGAATAATTCAAAAGAAGTATTAAAACCTCTTGTGGCAGAGTTTGATGAAATTATGAGCTCTCTTCAGACTGAAGCTGACATTACATCTACGCAAGCAAAATTGGAAAAACTTTTAAAGAAATTTCCAGATGACAATGACTCAAGCATACAAGTGCAAAAGTTAAAATTAAAAGTCCTACTTCAACTAGGCTATTTAAATGAAGCGGATATTTTGGCAACAAAAATTCTTGCTTTAGATAGCACGGCAAGCATTCAAGAAACACAGTGTTTAATTCAAAGAAAATTGCAAAAGTCAGAAAGCCAAATTAATAGCTGTTATGAAAAAGCAGCTAAGCTATATCAAGCACAATACGAAAAATTAAGTAATGATAATCCACAAAAGCAATATACTCTCTGGTCAAGTTACGCTGCCATGTACCAAGGTGGCCATACTGAATATAAACAAAAGTTGAAAGATTTAGTTAATGCTCAAACCACTGAAGATGAGAAGCATACTTTTAATACGATGTATGAGAACGTAGTGGACCCAACAGTTATTAAAGAAATTCTTGAATCTATGCCTTATAAGCAAAAAGCTCATTGAAGATCATTTTTTACATCCATATATTAGAATAGCTCTAATTATTTAGGGCTTTTTATAGTGCTTTAATCTAAATGTGGTCCAGAAAAAGGCATACTCCCTAAAGTAGACTCAATCATAAGTATGAAAAAGTATTTAACCCTATTTATCGTTTATTCATCATTTCTTGGTGGCTGTAGCAATGTTTCGGATAGTAAAAAACAAAGCGAAATCACAGCACCTAAGCCGATATCTGCCGAAGATCAGAAAATTATAGATAAACATAATGAGTATGTTGAAAAATATTCTATGGAAGATAGAGAAGTCTTCCAGAAGCACATGCGGGAAATACTCCCTGAGGTCGATAAAATTACGGACAAACGTAAACGTGAACTACTTCAAATGAATATTTATATGATTTTGAATGACTATGAGAAAGCACACGCATTGAATGATAAGCAACTTGCGGAGAAGTCAAATGACACAGCAAGACTTACATTTAGATGTCAGTTGTTTACCGAGCAAGGGAAAGAAGCAACTTTGGTTAATAAGTGCTATGACCACGTTGCAGAAGTTCTAAAAGTGGAACTAGACAAACCCGAAAACAAGACCGACCCTGATTATAAGATAGGCGAGTTCTCATACTTGTATGCAAAATATAAAGCTGGGCACCCTGAGTATAAAGAGAAAATGCAAGAGTACATTGCAGAAATTAAAGATGAAAAATTAAAGGCAACTTTAACATCACTTTATGATGTGGAATTTAAAAACTAGATTAAAAGGCCCTGATTTTTCAGGGCTTTTTTTAAAGTGCTCTAACGCAGATTGATACATTCACATTGCTATTGATCGTATTAGCTGAGCATCAAATGTAATAGATCCTCAGATCGTTGCATCTATTGTATTTGAAGAAAAAATGCATGGTGTATGGGCTTATAGAAAAAACCTCTTATCCTTTTATCTTAACTTAGGTGAAGTCTACCCTCATAACAGCTATGGCTTTGGAGAGATGCAAGTAGGATTAACAGCAGAGTTGATGAACATTGATAAAAGGAATCCTGATTGGCTCTATGAAACTTTTGTTGTGATCTGTACAGATGCAAATGGTGATGTAATAGCAATTCCAGATGGATGCCAAGGAACTTGCCGAGCAGATCCAGAACTACAAGTTGAAACATGGAAATTTGATCCATCATTAAAATTGAGTTTGTAAATTATGATTAGATATGTAGCCATATTATTTTTATTCTTATCAGGTATAGGCGGATATACGATAGATAAGCTTGGGCAAGATTTATGTATTAATGAATATATTGCTATAGGCACTATTACCTATTTTAAAGAGTTAAATGGGGTTTCAGCTAATGATCCATCAATGTTAGGGATGTGTGGCTTATTATCGATCATCGTTTCAATAATTTTAATTTTTATAAGAAATAAGTATTTTTACACTGTTATTTCTCTAGTTCTATTATTAGCTGAATTAATACTACTAAACATGATGGAAACTGTATCTTATAAGGAGATTATTTATGATTCCATCACCAAGTGCTCTAATTATTCAACACTTGGATGGTTTTTATTCCAAGCTATATTCTTAATTTTTAGTGGTATTTATATTTTCAAAATTAAATAAAAAAGAAGTTTAAATAATTAAGGGGCGAACAGCCCCTTTTTTATTAGTTATCTTAGCCTCTGGTTTTGATTAAATTATCAAAAAATTCACTATGTGATGTGATACGCCATGGAAATTCATGAAATTCTGCAAGAAGTTCAATTACCCTTTTTATCATTTCCTCTTTATTGCTATGATCAATCCAGCCTGTTTTTACATCTAAGTATCCTTCTAAACCGAAAATATCATAGCCAATTTCACGCTCTAATTGGGATAGAGGGCAATTATGATGACCAAAAGGTACCTTTATTTAAGGAAAACTGAGCCCTGAGAAATCAGGGATTTTTTTAAAGTGATCTAACGCAAATAGAAGTATTCACATTTGTACTTATAGTATGAGCTGTGCATCCTGAAAATAGAATGCACAGTAAAACCAGAAATTTCATAGTGAAGCAATCCAGCTATAAAAGAATTGCTCCTGGCTTCGGTTGCGCTCACAGATTTCAATCGGTTTAAAAAGCTAAAGCGGAAAGTTTTGTATATGACTTACTATCAGTTGTTGCTAGCATTTTTCTACCATCTTTAAGTTTTAAGATGAATGTTACATCTTTTCCTTTTCCACCTAATAGTAGACCAGCCAATAAACCTAAAGGACCAAGTAGAGCAGCCCCAGCAATCCCCCATCCAACTGTGCCACCAATTCTTTTTACATTCTCTTCCGTGGCTAAGGATATTTCCTCAATATTCCCAGAAACAATAGGATGTGATGTTGGTGCCCATTTATCACCGTCACCATAAGGAGGAGTAATTGAACAATTACCAAACATGAAACTTATAGTTCCTTTTCCTTTATTGAAGTCGCCCGCATGAATTTTAATATTAGCCATAGTTTTCTCTTTAAATGAATAAGTTAATTTTTTCTATAGAAAAAGTAAAAATTAGGTGACTTTAGTTGGAAACAATAATTAGATAACAAAAACAATAAGGCAAGTTGTTTTGAACTGATCACTAATTTTTTTAATTTCACAGAGATTCTTAAGAGCAGCTTCATGACTCGCCATGTAACAATCTGACAAGTTATTCTGATTAGGTTTAAAATACCAATTTAGATAAATATATTCATTTCCCCATAATTGATATACGTACATTAATTCACCACCTTTTTCTATTAGTACATCACCCCCTAAAATTATAGTTTTATTTTTTTTATGCATTTCCAAAGCCATTAGAGCATCATCAAAATATAAAGCTACCTCAGTACTTCCAGGATTGATTAATGATAGTGGAATACCTCTATCAGCTAAAAGACAACTATATGTATATTCGCTTTCCATTCATCTTTCCTAAACTATAGTCATTTTATTTATCAACTTTTATTGATGAAATTCTATCAATCTTATCTCGTGTGCTAGAGTTAGGCAATGTAATGAATACTATTACCTGTCTACTGACGAATTTTATAATCTAGGCTTTTCATTAGTATATTAAGTATGAATAAACAAAATATTTTAATCATTCTTCAAACTGGATTGGTCATCTTGCTTAATGGATGTACCAATCCTCCTCAGCCTCAAAATAAGGTTATTGTGCCGAAAATTACTTACGCAGGTGGTGCTGATAATGCAAGCTATAGTGAAGCACAAATCAAAATTGAAGGTTCGTGTGTCTATTTAATGCATGCAAGTGATCGAGTCCTTCCCGTTTTTGCAACTACTAAAGATGCTTATTGGGATAGCAATAAACATCTTTTAATTGTTAACTCAAAACAATATAAAGATGGTGACACTATTGCTTATGGTAGTGGAGAAGCTTATCCGCTTAATTTGAATGACTACAACTGGATCGTTAAACCTGATACCACTTGTGATCTAAATAAAGGGATTATTATCAATCAACTTATAGAACCAATTACGAAAAATTAAAGAAAAAGCCCTTATATGAAAATACAACTCTTAGCATCTTTAATGACTATTAGCCTTACATCTTGCATGGTAAAGCCTAGTAAAGCTAACAATGAAGAGATCTTTATTCAACCGATACTTATCACAAGCAATACGAGAAGTAATGCTTCAATGATGGCTTCAACACATGGAAAGCTTATTGCAGATAAAAATGGATGTATCAGACTGGGCGATGAAACGGGTCCATTAATTATTTGGCGCTATGGAAGCAAATTAGAAAATTTAGGTAATGGTAAATTTAAAATTACCAATGGTTTTTCAAATCGATCTGCTTTAATTGGCGAAGAGATATCAATAGGAGGTGGTTCATATGAAGTAAAATCTACACAAGTCACCCCTTCTGTTCCGGAGGCTTGCACAAATCATGGTTACTGGCTAGCTGGACCTATGGACTAATATATAATAGTTATCACCTAGAGATTATCACAATAAAATTTGTTCTTATTAATTTTGTTTACTATTAATTAAACTAACTATAATATTTTGCATTAATAAAAATTAATTTATAAATTCTCACTAAAGGAATAAAAATGGAATTTTTACCCATCGAAAACAATGGTGAAAAGGTCTTTGCTGGTTTTTGGAAACGTCTAGGTGCTGCAATTATTGATATAATTGTATTCCTACCTGTAATGTTTATCAGTTATTACATTCAAAGTATCTCAATGCTAACCGCAATGCTCACTACAATTATTTTAACTCCTTTATTTTATTTATATATAATTTATTTTCATTACAAATTTGGTGCGACTATCGGAAAAATGGTAGTAGCTATCCAGATAACTCTACCTAATGGTCATAAGATCGGTCTTAAAGAAGCTGTACTAAGATCTTCAGTAGAAATTGTCATTACCTGTTTTGTAGTTACAGCCCAACTCATAGCTTTAAACCATGCTGATTCAGTTATTTATCTTAATGCGGAATTGTTAGATCGGGCAAAATACTTAGTACTATTGTTACCCACTTGGTATGGTTTAATAAACCTATTGAATCAAGCATGGTTCTGGAGTGAGTTCATAGTTTTACTTTTTAATAAAAGAAAACGTGCAATACATGACTTTATTGCAGGAACTGTGGTGATCAAACAAAAGTATGCTAAAGATCAAACCACTAACCCATTTAGCAGGAAAGTTACCGCTAGTTAAATTAGTATAGACAATTATGCACTAGGTTTTTACAGTTAAAAATTTTATAAAAAGCTCTCCTTAGAGAGCTTTAATACAAATGCCAACACTTACATTATTATTGATAGTATGAGCTGTGCATCTTGAAAGCAAAATGCACAGCAAAACCAGAACCTTCATAATGAAACTCGGTTAGCAATCCAACCGTAAAAGAATTGCTCTTGCGTGGGATTGCGTTCACAGATTTCAATATAGCGCTGGCCTTGCATGATATTTAGCACCCGCACCAATACTTTCTCGCCTTCTTTACCTCTTTTTGATAGATAAATTTTGAGAGCATTTAACGTAGCTGGTCCATAAATTCCGTCGACCGCAAGATCTGGCCACCCTGCTTTTCCATGATTATTCAGCAAGTTCAAAGCACGTTGTAAAAGGGGTTTTGCAAAGCCAGTACCACAGTTCACTCCAGTATCTAGAAGTTCTTCAGCTACTGCAGAAGAAACGGCATTCACCTGGTCAAATCTCGGAGAGATCCAGTATTGTTTACGATAAATAGACTTGGCCACCTCAAGAGGTAAGTCTTTCATACTGGCTTTAAACCCGTTTGCTCGAGCAACTGCTTCAGTAATACCGTACTTAGTTGCGCCACCACGGTCAGCAGGGTTATTCACGTAACCACCTTCGCGTTTAATCAATTCTTCAAGATATTGTTCAATGTTCATTTCAGTTTCCTTTAGACGTAAAAAACCCGCATATGCGGGTTAGGTTGAAATATTCTTAACTAGTTAAATTGCTATTCAATTTGGCAAAGGTTTATCCTTAAATTTCTTATGCCACTTTACAACTATAAATATACTTGCAATAAGATAAATAATCGCGATTAAAGTTTTGGAAGAAATAAAAAATAATAATGCTCCAATTGATAACACTACAATGACAGGTTTCAATTTATTACCATATGGATTATTTTCATAAGTTACTGTCGCAGCAATAAAAGCAGCTACAATATACATAACTATAAGGGCAACAACTCTTTGAGCTATGTCATTAAATGCTTTAGTTAACTCAATCAACAGAGGATATAAAGAACCTGGAAGCATGATAGGAATAACAAGAAAGATAAGCCATCTCAACATTTAAAACACCCTTATACTAATCAAATATTTATATGAAATTTTAATAAAATTAATATTATTAAAAGTGACGAAGATTTTAACTATTACTAAAAAATAATACAATACTTTCAATCACTTAATAAAAATAAATTAAACCTCAAAACTACTCTTTTATAAAATAGAACCACCCGAAGGTGGCTGTTGAGAAAAAATAGCTAATTTAATTCGCAGTTTTACAAAGCTACTCCACAAATATCCTTAGCTCCAGTAGGATAAGTAAACTGCATTTTAGACTTATCTGTAACCAATTGAAGCCCAACCGTTTTACCAGTCAAGGCAGAGTTAGCAAATGGATTTTGATTAATTACACCAGTAAAGCTGATATTACTTAATTTGTTTTCCATAACAATATTTAGATAGCCATAGTTAGTACCATTAATTATATAACCAACTTGTTTGCTATTTTGGTTTACATAAATGCCTACTCTGACCTTTCCATCAGCTGGTATTTGTACAGGAATATTTGTGCTGGCGGCACTTAAAGGCGCTAGATAACCTGTACCATCTGATTTATTAGTTACACTTAACACAGTAATAGAATTACCATTTATCGCGCCTGAATAATTATTTGCTTTAACAAAAATTACGTTTAAGGCTAATTCTATTTTGCTTTGAGAAGAACCTGTGACTAAAAAACCGTAATTATAAATTTGCGAAGTAGTACCAAGATTGACTTGCAAATTGCTAACATCAAAAACAAATTCTTGGACAAAGATATTGGAAGTGGCAATAGGCTTATCAATTAAAACAACATTATCTGGAGTTTTAAGATGATACTGGGTTTTAAATTGAGCATACTTTTTAGAAGCTAAATATAAGTCAACATTTTTATTTGAGTAATAATTTATAAGATCATAACCAGATTGATTAGCGCTATTTATATTGGCAACTTTCTCAATATATCGGTAATTTGATGTACTTCCACCTACTGCTGCTTCTAATGCTTTTAAATCCTGTAAAGTTGCATCAAAGCTATAGGTACACTCGGCAAAAGCACTACTTACTCCACTGAAACCCATTACTGTTGCTAAAATTATCTTTTTCACGGCGTTATCATGTTTTTATTTTGAACATTTAGTATAAACAAGTCTCTAAATCATTTGATTAATTCCGACAGATGACAGAAATATAAGTGAACTATTGAATAATACCGCCCGAAGGCGGTTAACTATTTTGAATATCATCTTTGGCTTTTTTAACTTCTTTGATTACTTCAACAATCGTCTTGCCTTCCTGTTTATCAATAAAGTTAAAAATCCAGCGGACTAAAGCCCAACCTGGAATACCACAAACAAAAAAGAAGCCACCAAGAGCAATCATTCCCCATATATCGGTAACCCATTCATGAAGGCCCCACTTCACAATGATGAATGAACCACCAGCTAAACTTGATACGACGGTACAAATAAGACCGACTGCCCACTCTTGTGGTGAGCGTGGCATACGTGTCATTAATACAACTGCTGCAACTAAGGCGACTGCTAAAGTCACCATAATCGCTGCCCCATAAAATTTTAATAAAGCTGTTAAACCGCTTGTGGAAACTGGTTCCATTTATATCTCCAGAAATTAGGTAATAAAAAAGCCCTAACTTATTTAAAGCTAGGGCTTATGAAGGTTTGTTAAAATTTCTAATATCACTGAGCTTAATCTGCTTACAGCGAAATTTGTTGCTAATAAGCTGAGGTAGTATTTTATGTAAGCCTATCACCTGTCCTATGCACAATTATAAGTATAGTTAAAGGTTACTGGCTGAGCATTCAACAGAGCACCTGCTGAATCTCTAAATTCAAAGATCACAGTATCAGCACTTATTGAAATAATTTTTGATGTATAGCCATTTGGATTGGAGGGTATGGTTGCATAAATGTTTCTTATTTGTGCAGACACATGTTTAGCCACAGTTACAGAAACTCTCCCATTACTAGATGTAATCTTTTCTGAAAGGACTACAGTATCACCCCAACCTTTAAGATCTACAAATTTATTGCCAGTTCCTGATCCCCTTGTAACTGTTCCAACCACTTCACCTACAAACTTATTATCAGAGCCTGATACGGTAAGATTTCCACCAATTCGACCAGTAATAATATTATTTGAGCCAGCCACAGTAACATTACCATCAGCTTGTAAGTTAATAATATTATTATTCCCACCAACTGCTAGGCTTGCGAAAAGATTGGATGTGGAGACAACTTGAATGTTGTTATAACTACCAGTGATATTTACACCAGTATTACAAGCGTTTGCAATGATTGTCCCGCCACCATAGTTTCCAGCAATAATAGCCCCATCTCCTGAGCTAACATCTACCTGAAGATTAAAAAGGTTGTGACTATAACGACTTGTCATTGCTGTAGCAGCAGAATTGCGAATCATACCTTCGTAGTGGTTAAAGCCTGTGCCAGTACGACCTGAAAGTTCTTCAAGACCAACACTAGTAAAGTCTGCTCCATCAACATGGAAACCCAATTTACTATGATTTAGGTATTGTAAACTTGCTAACTTCTTAGCCTTATTAGCTGTAAAGTCAAAACGATGCATTGCTGGGTCATTGGCAGGAACAGTACCTAAAGTAGAATGTACACAAGAATCAACTTCTGTAAAATGCATCGCACTTAAGTTTGCATATTTACTTGAGTTTTGAGCAGAAATACCATTACTTATGTTTTTAAAAACGTTGACTGATCCGACCTGCCCCCAATTTGGTGCATGAGTTGATTCAGCTGGGTTTCCATCCTTGTCATATCCACTTAATCTGATGCCATGTTGTTGACCGTGTGTGACTGAATCGAGTGCATTACCAAGAATACGATTGTATTGAGATCCAATTGTCTCAATAAACATTCCTTGCAGGTCACTAGCTTCGTTAAATGCAGCCAAACCAAACTTACCAGCACGGTCTGGTAATGATGCAGAGCCATAAGCGAAGCTAATGGCAAATTGCCCTTCATATCGGTTATTAATCAAACGGAAGAACTTTCCACCATACGATTTAGTCATCTGATGATCGTTAGCAGTCCCGCCACTAATTGGTGCAGTTTTATCCTGAATAAACTGAAAGCCCTCAATAGTTATATTGTTTTGATCATAATTACCAATAAGGTTACTTTTTCGCTCAGTGGTCTGTGTCAGCGTATGCCCATTTGACTTAAAGTGGTGATTACTAGTAGATACTACCTGATCGGTGATAGTCTCTTCTGTGTTGAAGCCAACTTTACTAAACAATGGGATCATTTGAGACAAGCTCTTGTCTTCCAAAGTACATTTTTTAAACTCTAAACTATTATTAATTTCATGTTGGTTTTTATCACCATCAATTACATCTGTTGCATTTACTGTAGCCATTTTTGTTCCTTTAAAAGTTTTAATAAATAAAAAAGCACCCTTCAAGAGTGCTTATAACGTTAAACAGTTTGTAAGATTTTTCCTCCATTAATCAATTTAGTTGTAAGGGGTGCTATTCCTGCAATTGCGGTACCACCCGGTCCCGGTTGACCTTCAGTTGTGCCGTTGTAATTCCAGTTCCAAATTCCATCATTCGTAGACTTGGTACCACGTTGCCCCCAACCACCACCATCACCGGATAAAGGAGATCCATAGCGGTCGTTTTGAGTTCGGTATCCTTTACCAGATACTAAAGCTTCTGCATCAGTAACCTTATCCATCATAAAATAGCCAGTAAAGTACCAACGCCAGTCCTGAGTATCATTGTAAATTGGCTGACCAGTCATAACCCGTCCAAAAGGTGCGCCCGCTCCGCCAGGAACACCTTGCACTCCATAGCCAAGTTCTGTGTAGATACCACTTGGAGTAGCACCACCTCCTGAGCCGCCTCGAGCTAAAGTTCCACCATCAACAATCAGGTTCAATTTGCTGTGACGATTCAATAAACCAGGTGCGCCTTGGAACCCATCACGGCGAGTTTTGGTAAAGTTGTAATCCGGATCACTAGACCATGCACCAAATGCGAGATGGGGCAAACCTCCATCACCTCCACGCCCAACCACTGAACCTTTAATCGTAAGATTTACAGTAAGACCAGGAGGAAACTCTCCTGTATCAATGGCTGGAAATTCAGGAGCTGCTGGAACAATAAATTCCTGTTTTGCTGGACTAGAATTATGGTCGAATTTATAAACCATTCGTGTTTCTGGCCGAAGTGAACTGGAACTCGAAACCAAAGCACCAGCTTCAACAATAAAACTAATTTCTCCAGAGGTTGGCAAATCACCTCTTTGCATCTGATATAAGCGAGCCAAATTAATATCTAGCTGGTCGTATCGAATGTAAATCGGAGAATCATCAACTGGCACGTCAATAAAGTCTTTATCGTTGAGGTAATACCGAACATCGTAATTTACTGCCGTAATGGTATTTGAAAACTTATCAACCGGATCTTTCTTAGCGACAAGATAAGGTAAGGAGTCCTTTGTATCATCATTAACAACTGTATAGATCGTATTAACAAAATCATCAGGACTTAACTTTAATGCCCCGTTGGGCAAGCGCCCTAAAACTACTTTGTTCTTAGCAGATCCGGCAGTAATAGGAAGTAGATCAACGGTACCATCTCCCATTTGCAAATAAATCACGTAGCTCTTGCCAGCAATAAAATCGACATCATGGCTTAATGTAAGAATTAAACCCTCTTGTTTCACCACATCACCACTTTGATGGATACCATTCCGATAATCTGCTACAGCAATACGATCACGTAAGACCAGTAATTCCGATTCTGGTGCTGCATCAAATGTGATGGATTTGCGCTGGAAGCGGAGCTTGTTCCAGAGCCGGTACGCATTAAAACGGGCTTGCCATTTGTTACGCACACCTACCGATTTCACCTCTTTAGGGTTCTTGGCTCCTTTATCCGGCAAATAGATATTGATACGGCTATCATCGGCCGGATCTGTATATTCATAGATCAACCCATCATAGTCATCCATCATGCCAAGCGTAAGATCATGCTTATAACTATCCGGAATGATATTCCTGAAGTTAAACAGCAATACAGAGTTATCTGTTGGCCGTTCAAAGTAGATCTTTAGCTTATTGTTCTGACGATATGCTGTACAAAAGACAGCATCACAAAGGTTAGTGACCAGTTCTTCAAATGAAAGATTAGTGTCATCAATGGTTGTACAGAACTCGGCTGCTAAGGGTGTACCAAAGTAATCGACAATATCGTTATAAGTACGATAGATGTTTTCAATATCAATCTCATCGACCGTACGGCGGCCAATCTTGTCATCGAGCGCCATTGAAACCAGTGCATCTGCAAAGCTTGAAGTTGGAAATAACTCTGTCGTCATTGCTCCATTTTTATAGGTTGGCAACATCCGCTGAAGATCAAAATTGATCTTGCGCGACTTAACAGATAAAGCTCCAGTCGTTGCATATGTACGTGCACGAAAAACCGTTTCATGTTCATACATCGTGCTTTGCAATGGAAATGCACCGTATAGCGCTTGCCACTTCACTTCATCAACTACAGTTGTCACTGCTGGGGTTGGCGTTAATCGTCGAGCACGTACGCTACAGCGCCCCTGAAATGTGACCATATCCAGCGTTGCACCAACCGTCTGGCGTGATTTCGCAGAGCCTTTGAGAATGATCTGTTTTAGCATTGGATTGCCAATAGCTGTGCCAGACTCATTAACTGGAGTTACTTCAACTTCAATTGTCACGTTTACAGCTGCCTGATTTCCCCCTGAAGAAACGGTATAAAGTCCATTGTTGGCCACAAAGTTAAAGATGACACGACTACGTTCAAGGTTATCCAGAATAAATGGACCAATCCATTTTTCACCGATGGATGAAAGCTTTGGAGATGCAGCAGTTGTTTGCTGGTTAGTGAGTTCTTTTAGCTTTAACCAGTTCGGGTTTACTGCTGCTGGATTTGATAATGCCATCCGGTCATCAGCAACGGATAAAACGCTGTAAGTACCGTTTAAATCGTATATTTGCCCGTTATAAGTAAAAGAAGCATTCGTGATTTCAACTCGGTCATTGCTGACAAATTTAGTCGTTAAATCGGTATTGTTAGCAGCTGCTCGAAGTATCTCGTTTGGATAAGCAAAATGAAGATAATTTGTGCCCTCTAGACTTTGAGTATCGGCTGGTCGCAAGATCTGGCCATTCACCGAGTTTTGATGCTGAACAGTTAAAGGTGGCGTAGTAATTTCGCTACCAAGCGAAAAATATGGTTGTCCTGAAACAATATCTACACCTGGTCGAAAGACCTCGACCGATGCACCTGCAATATCAACAATATTGGTTTCACCATCGTAAGCGCCTTTAATATGATAGTGACCACGCCCAATACAACCAACAAGATGTTCAACTTCAACATTGTTTTCATAGACTTTGTAAGGAACTGCAATTAAGTCAGGCGTATCCCAAGCAGCCCCGTAAATATCAGCAATACGGCCATTCACCCGCATTTTGTTTTCGCGATTTGAAAGTTCGTTATTTGCAGATGAGGATTGATTGTTATTCTGAGTAGTTTGGGCAATTGACGGCGCGGGCATTAGAAATGCGATCGCCACACTTAAAACAATAGAAACGATAGCAGCAATAAGCGCAGGCATCCCTTTCGGGTTTTCAATCACAATGAAAGTACCCGGCAAGAAATCAAGCTGCTTTAAGTCGTGAGCATTCTTAGGAGTAACTTCATTGGCAAAAGAGATCTCCGCATGATCCATATTGCTTGATGTATGAAAAATACGGACATGTTCAGGTAAGTATTCATATTTTGAAGTAAGCCACTGCCCGATAGTTTCAGCTTGTTCAATTGTCTTCTCTTCAGATAAAGGATCCTGTTTATAAATAATCTTAATCATAGTAACTGACCCGACTAAACCCCATTGCTTTAATGACGTCTTCAGACAAATAAGTAACGCCGCTCTCCATCAGGTGTAAAACCTTCTGCCCACGAAAAAGCCCCACATGCGGGGGCTTATTTCTTTGTCTTGGATGGAAGGCGACTATGCAGCCCTCCTTGGGTATGGGCAGCGGATTTAAGAGTTTTAATCGTGAGGCTTTAAACTCGATATGGCCTTTAGGTTTCATGAACAAATCCAAAGCTTCACTCCGGTCTACTCCATATAGATCTAGAGCGGCTTCATGTGCAAAGTGAACACAGTTGTAGTGTTCTTCGTCGTATTGCTTATCAAGTAAATGATCATGACTTTTCATACAGCCCCCTGCAGTCCACTAAACCGATCCAGTGAGAAAATATCACCAGTTTTAGAGGTATTTAACCGTGGTGATTCAGCCTTGAATGTCACAGCTTTATGGTTCATTGAAACACCCGCAAGTTGAAGGCCTAGCAAATAATGGATTGGTGTATTCAAGTTATCTGAACTATAGAGCCGATAATTCACGGTAGGTTTAACATCTGCAAATTGGCCTTCTAAGACTCGCTCAAACTCATCCGGCAATATATCGCCTAGACCAGATACTGAGATAGTTAAAGTCTGATCCAGATCACCTAACATTCCGGATCTTTGAATCGTTAATGGTAAATATTCATAATAGAACTGGCCTGACCCTTCTTTGTGCTGTACATAGACACCTCGATCATCATTACGAACAACACGATAAGTATTTAGAAAAGATGGGTGTGATAACTCAATACACTCCAGTTGATAGATATCGACTTTACGATTGAGAAAGAACTTGGCGTATTCGTTATCCATTACACCACCCAATCAATAATAAGGGCTTGATCAGCAGTAGCGTTAGGTTGACTTTGGATAACCTCTAATTGAGCTGTTACCCGGTAAAGGTTTCCGTTTACTTCATTGGTCTTAAACGAGTTGGGAATGAAGTTACATTGGTATTGCTGGCGCGTTCCCTGGTCAATGACCAGATCTGCATAAAATGAAGCTGGCTTGTTTTGGTAAACACGCCAAAACGCCATCATTTTATTGAAATCGGTTTTACTTAAATTCCAGTTCACATCGACAATATGGCTATTACGTTTTACATCGATGTAATAGCGTCCTCGCCCTCCATCCATTTGCTGACGCTTTACATCATCACCCGGTGTTACGCCATAGCCATTTGTTTGAGGATTTAGCTTTAACTTGTACATAACTTTCCTTTAGGTAATAAAAAACCCACTCGAGAGTGGGTAGTTCTTTTTAAATTAAATATAATTACCAAGCTGGGTAGTTAAACCAATTTTAAAAAGCACCCTAGGGTACTTTTTATTCTTACTGGTTAAGTATCTACAATTTTTTTATATGCCTTAGATTATCTAAAGCGATATTGACATCTTTGTATTCAGTACTTGATTTGAAAACATACAATAAGAATTTTTCAAGTACATCAACTTGTTGTACATCAAAGTATTCTAATAATGCTTTAATCGAATCAGGACTATTAGCTCTTATTAATCGATTAAGCCACCATGTGAAGCTATTACTATACAAAGAATCTGGTTCATTTAAATAATGCTTCATAATCGCAGGAGTATAAAATAAATATGCCTGAGGGGTTAAGTAACTGAAACCTGTAAAGTGCATATTTAGATATAATGAAGGTATTTCTAAAGGGTCGCTAAATCTATTAGCCATCTTCCTTTTTTCTTTGATTGCTTGAATAGCCTCTTCCTGATCTGCTGCAAGCCACCCACATGTTTCAAAAAAACCAAGCTCCTGGCTCCCCCATTCCTCTGCTGTTAAATTAGAGTCTGGATGTTGTTTATCAAAATACCAATAACTTGTATCCGCATAATCTTCTTCGGCAAGAGTATAATTATCACCTAAAGTAACATCTTTAAACTCTTGCTCAATTAGCTGTAATAAATTGTCTTTATTCATACTATTGCCCAAGCGCGCCTAAATAGGTATTACATTCTGCAGCAATTCTCTTAGCCTCCAATGCTTCTTTTAGATGGTTTGAGTCTTGTGGACTCCAACAAGAATTTTCAGCATCTCGTGCATTGCCTAATTCTGAGTAAGCATTACGTCGTGTTAAGAGCTGACTCGAGTTCATTGAACTTTTACAATCCCCAAGCCCACCAACAACTTCTTTAGCATAGACTACTCTAGCCCTTATAGGTGTGTAAGACTCTCTAGAACAAATCCAGCAATCGCCCTTTCCATTAGTAATTCCACTAGGGCAATTATTTTTGGCATTATTCTCCAGCTCTTGAACAACAGGTCCAGCCTTAACAGCATCATTTAAAATATTCTGCGTAGCAGCGTTAGTTGCTACTTGAGCATCTAAACTTTCTGTATCCGCATTGGATATAACTTTTTCAGCAACGGCTTCAAGGGGTAATGTGAACTCAGGTTTCGTAGGGTCATAATTTACATTCTGTACCCGTGAATATGGAATACCACCATCAGATTGAGTTCCACTTTGAGTATTAGTTAATTGATATGTGCATAAACCTACCGTATCACCGGTAATACCAGTAAACTTATATTTGATAGTACTATATAAAGTATTTAAAATCGCAGTTGTTCTACTACAAAGTTGTTCTTTGTTTGCTGCATAAATTTGATAATTCGGAAGTCCCCCAGCCACTTTGTAGTAATAAGGGAAATTAGGTGGTTTTATTGGATCTTTTTTTTGATACCTAATTTGATTATTCGCTGAATCCATTACCCAATCAACTGCATCAAGCAATTGATCTACAGCTATAGTTAAAGCAACTCCTGCGGCTCCGCCTCTCAATACCTCAGCTACTTGCTTTGCGTTCGGTGTTACTAATGCAGCTGAAACTCTAGAATCATTAACAGCATCAATTAATGTCGATCCCCCCATAACTGTCGAATTAGTAATAGACCAACCACCTAAAGGTGATATTGCTGGAGTCATCATTAGTGACGAAGCAGTTAAATTGTAATTAGTTACTGTTGGTGCTGGTGCTGATAATTCGGTTGTTTGTAATTGTGTCGTCTGAGTATCAGATTGAGAAGTATCACTCTGGTTGTTATCTCCACACCCCGAAAGCCCCAATAATATTGCAAATAAAAATAGTTTTTTCACTTATTTCCCCTTATTTTATAATAGTTTATTTTAATTTTTAATAAAAAACCAGAATAAAATAATAAAGCCCTCTAGAGGGCTTTATATTAACGATTACGTCTAGCAGTTGTATTCTCAGTCAAAGAGCGGCTAATTAGAGAGTTTGGATTTTTAATATCCTCGCTTACTAATTTCGGTACCACTTTTGGAAGTTGTTTATCAAGTTCTTCCCTTACAATAATCCGGACAGTTTTCTCATCCAGTTGTTCTGCTTCAACAGTTGCACCGCTAACCTGATTCACAACTTCAATTTTGAAATTGATGGTCGGAGCAACTGACTCAATTGAAGGCATAATCTCAGCCTGTGGGCGTGAAGATTGTCCCAAAGTGAAATCCTGCGCATCTTCAAGATTTGAACGATCCTGAACTAAACCATTTGAAGAGAAGTAGACTTTTCCGTCATGGTATAGATCTGAGTTTGCTGAAGCAGTTGGATTAGTAGAACTTGCATTACCTCTATAGATAATCTGATCATCTTGATAAGACTGATTAAAGATGTTCGAAATATCTCTATTTTGATTAAATGCTCGTGAACTCTGATTAGCCCGGTTCATGATGTTTTCAAAAGTAGAATTGCTTTTAGAATAATTAGTAATGTTCTGTACATCTCCTAATTTTGACACTGTGCTATTGCTTCGCTTGAGAGCTTTAACAACAATCTGATCATCTCGAGTAGGTTGATTAAAAATATTCGAGTTATTTTGACTATTATTAAAAGCTTTTGAGCTTAAGAAAGAACGATTAAAAACATTCTCTGTTGAAGTGTTGTTTTGAGCATGGTTATTGATAAATGCTTCAGGGCCTGAGCTCTTACGCATATTCTCGACTAAACCGACACCACCCCAACGGCGGATGTCATCCTGTGACCAGACCACCTCGCCTTTATGGACAATACCCGCAGCTTCATACTTGCCACCAGATCCAGTGTAACCACCATCCGCAAAGCCTTGATCCTTAATTGCCCGGATATTTGCAATAATGCTAGCACCCTGCGCAACCGCCCCAGCAATTAAAGGCAAGTTGTAAGGAAAACCAACCTTTGCAGCTGCTGCAATATTCTGCTGAATGGCAATACCTGCCGCAGCAATTGCATAAGCTTTATCGGCAGCAAACATGAGTTTGTAGGCCTTGGATTGCTCACCAAACATAGAACCGAACATAGATGTGACTGAACCCATCATTTGCCCACCAAGAGCAATCTGAGCGTTTAATCTATCTTGTTGATACTTGTCTTCAACGTCCTTAGTGTTCTGGGCAAATTCGTTGTAAATTTGACTTCTTTGCTCTTGAGCAGCTTGAATAATGGCAGTCTTTTGGTTTTCAAAGTCTTGTTGCTGAATCAATCCAGCTTCCATCTGTGCATTCAAGCCATCCAGACCGTTTTGTTCGTCTAAATCAGCTGCTGCATATTGGCTTTCAGCCAAATCATTTGCAGCACCCAAGCGGCTAAACCGTTCCTGATCCTGTCTGTAGAACTCACTGGTACCATTCATATCAGCCTGAATACCGCCCCAGTTTTGAACAGCGTTATTTACTTTGTCGCGTGTTTCTTTGTCCTGAGTGGCTTTAGATAATGCGATTAGTTTTTGACGCTCTTCAATAGAAAGCTTTGTATTCTTAAGAATCTCCTCCCGTTCGAGTCTATAGCGTTCCTGCATGGCTTGAGTTTCGGAAAGCAGAGATAAACGAGCTTGAAATGCACGTTGTTCTTGTGCCAACTGCATAAGCGCGAGTTCTTGTTTATACTGTTCTTTGACTAACTCAACGGCCTGTTTCTGTTCAGATTTACTTAATTCAATATCATGAGCTGCATTGAACTTTTTACGGTTAAAGCTCTCTTCAAGTAACTGTTCCTCAGTTTTCTGGAACTCCTTATAGTCCTCTAGTTTGCTTCTAATAGCTTGTTTGGCGATCGCAATATCATTATCAGCACGGCGCTGTAATTCAGCCTTAATTTCAACTGTACGCTCTGGAGTAAAGCCAGCTTTATCAACATCCTCCAGTCTAACTTTTAAGTTATTCTGGATCCGCTGTACTTCAGTGGCCATTTCGTTTTCAAGTGACCGCTGAGCATCTAGTTGACGATCAAGTTGTGATTGGATATCACCTGATGCCTTATCACTTCCTTTACTTGCCCCACCTCTCACCTTGCTTTGCATACTTGGTGACTGGTGAAGAAGTTTTAGTGATACGCCATCCTCAAATATCACCTCACTGACATAACCACCACCTTTACTATCGTAATGGGTCTTAATGTCTTTCACCGCAACATTAGTCGTGATTGGTGTGCCTTCAGGCATCGAAAAATCAATACCCTTATGAAATGAAGAAGCCCCTTTGGTAGGGGCTTTTCGTGGACCATAGTTGGAACTGATTTTGTAGGATGACAATGGTTTGCCACCCGCCTGCAATCGCGCCAAATGTTCATTAGAGACTTTCTGGCCAGACATTGAACCACCATAACGAACATCAAGATGCGGACCTGTGCCAACACCTGATTTACCTGATACACCGACTAGACGTTTCGATAGTTTTTGCTGTTTAGATAGCTCATTCGTAGTTTCCTTTAACGCTTTATTCTTGGCATCAATTACATTCTTGTTTTGTTCCTCTATTGAAAGAGTCTGCAAACCAATCTGATATAACTCATTAGAAACTTCTACTCCGCTTTTCCGCGCCCAGCTTGCAGTTTCTACCATTTGCTTCACTTGCTCAGGTGAGTAGCCCTTGGCAAGTAAACCTTTGGTAACTAATGCTTCAAATTTACGATCTGCCAGTGAATCGGCATATTTCTTTTGTGCATTTTTTGCTGCTAATGCTGCTCTCTCATTTTCATTTAAGGACTTGGTGTTTTTATCAACGCCAACAATAGCATTTTCCGCCTTATTGCCTGCAATTATTACCTCAAAACCAAATAAGCTATATGTTTGCTTGGTCTTGGCAGCAGTTTCAGCTGCTTCATCATAGGCATTCACTTGTTTAAGCAATGCATCCATTAAATCAGCAGGAATTTTCTGATTCTTTAATTGCTCAATCGCTTCAGTATAAGAAATGGTGCCAAGTCTGGCCTTATTCGAAATTTCAGCAACTTTAGCATTACCCACCGCATAGTTCTGGATATTGATCAATGCCGACCCGACCGACAGTTCTTGCCGTTCTAACGCCTTGTTTTGATCTTCAATTGTCGCTGCTAAATCACCTAGTTTTTCCTTACGCTGTTCATCATTAAGGGCTTTAATTTCGTCCTTAGTCAACTTTGCAGCTTCGGCTTGCTCTTTTAGCTTTGCAGTGGCTTCAGCAGATTTATTTGAGAAATACATATAAGTAGCAGCCAAAGCAGTCACGCCTAATGTGATTGCCCCAATTGGACCACCA
>Ga0105250_10000584_pt1 | contig 23943 bp, 20 predicted proteins | sample KBSS54metaG_FD_80425 | JGI IMG/M metagenome (GOLD analysis project Ga0105250, IMG submission 80425) | Switchgrass rhizosphere microbial communities from Kellogg Biological Station, Michigan, USA - KBS S5-4 metaG | ecosystem: Host-associated > Plants > Roots > Rhizosphere > Soil | place...
ACGGGAAAGTGACAGATAATTCAGGCCGACATTCACCAGGAATTTCAGGCGATCGCCAATCTCTTTCAAGATTTTTTCAGCGATTTGCGCACGTTGCCCACTGAGCTTCATGTTGTGGAAGAACTCCATCGCATGACCAATGCTCATATCAGAGATAGTTGGCAGCGGCGTGTTTTCAACAAACACATGGCGTGCTTCACGGCGCAGACGCGTACCTTCACAGCTTGCGCATGAACGGTTGCTGATAAATTTCGCCAGTTCTTCACGCACCGCGGAAGATTCGGTTTCTTTATAGCGACGTTCCATATTATGCAGCACGCCTTCAAACGGATGGCGGCGCACCGAGGTATCACCACGGTCGTTTATATATTTGAATTCAATGCTTTCTTTACCCGAACCATTCAGCACCACGTTTTGCACACTGGCACTCAGTTCGTTCCATGGCGTTTCGACATCAAACTTATAATGCTCTGCCAGTGAACGCATCATGGTGAAGTAATAGAAGTTACGGCGATCCCAGCCGCGAATTGCACCGCCAGCCAGCGAAAGCTCACCGTTTTGCACCACGCGTTCCGGGTCGAAATATTGCTGTACGCCAAGCCCGTCACAGGTTGGGCAGGCACCGGCCGGATTGTTGAACGAGAACAGACGCGGTTCCAGCTCGCGCATGCTGTAGCCGCAAATCGGGCAGGCAAAGTTGGCAGAGAACAGCAACTCTTCTGCTTTTTCATCGTCCATATCGGCGACAACCGCAGACCCACCGGACAAATCCAGCGCAGTCTCAAACGACTCAGCCAGGCGCTGTGCTAAATCCTCACGCACCTTGAAACGGTCAACCACCACTTCAATGGTATGTTTTTTCTGTAATTCCAGCTTTGGCGGATCGGAGAGATCACACACTTCGCCGTCGATCCTCGCGCGGATATAACCCTGGCTTGCCAGGTTTTCCAGCGTCTTGGTGTGCTCGCCTTTTCTGTCTTTAATAATCGGCGCAAGCAACATCAGGCGCTTACCTTCCGGCTGCGCTAAAACGTTATCGACCATCTGGCTGACCGTTTGTGCTGCCAGCGTGACATTGTGGTCTGGGCAACGCGGTTCACCGACACGCGCATACAACAGGCGCAAGTAGTCATGAATTTCAGTGATGGTGCCGACGGTTGAACGCGGGTTGTGCGAAGTGGATTTCTGCTCGATAGAAATCGCCGGCGACAAACCTTCAATGTGGTCGACATCCGGCTTTTCCATCAATGACAGGAACTGACGCGCATAGGCGGAAAGGGACTCAACGTAACGACGCTGCCCCTCGGCGTATAAGGTGTCGAAAGCCAGTGAGGATTTGCCAGAACCCGAAAGCCCAGTCACAACAATCAGCTTGTCGCGTGGAATAACGAGGTTAATATTTTTGAGATTGTGGGTGCGGGCGCCCCGAACTTCGATCTTATCCATTCACCTTTCCCGGTTTAAACGCTTTTTGCCAGGCCGCACTGGAGGCCGCCGACGATCACAAACGGCTAATTATGACACAATAAAACCTGAATGAATATCCAGTGTTTTAATGCAACAATGTATACCCCGAAGACATTCTGGAATGCATCCCGCAGCTATAAAGATTAGGGGTGGCGTGGTAGAATCGAGGGTTTACACTACTTATTAAACGTTTCAGGAGACACGACCATGGCCAGCAGAGGCGTAAACAAGGTGATTCTCGTCGGGAATCTGGGTCAAGACCCGGAAGTACGCTACATGCCAAATGGTGGCGCAGTTGCCAACATTACTCTGGCCACGTCAGAGTCCTGGCGCGATAAGCAAACCGGCGAAACCAAAGAAAAGACTGAATGGCACCGCGTAGTGCTGTTTGGCAAACTGGCAGAAGTCGCGGGTGAATACCTGCGTAAAGGCTCCCAGGTTTATATCGAAGGTGCATTGCAGACGCGTAAATGGACTGACCAGGCAGGCGTTGAAAAATACACCACCGAAATCGTGGTTAACGTTGGCGGCACCATGCAAATGCTGGGTGGCCGTGCAGCAGGCGGTGCTCCAGCAGGTGGCGGTAACCCAGGTCAGCAGCAAGGTGGTTGGGGTCAGCCTCAGCAACCGCAGCAGGGTGGCAACCAGTTCAGCGGCGGCGCGCAATCTCGTCCGCAGCAGAGCGCACCAGCACCATCTAACAATGAACCACCAATGGACTTCGACGACGACATTCCTTTCTAAAATTAATTTTAGAAATCATCGTTAAGAAACCTGTTATCAAACCCCGATCTTTTCGGGGTTTTTTTATTTATAGATGAAGACGTTATCAACAGTTATTAGATTTAATAACTTCAAAAACCCATTAATACATTTCTAATGATGTCAGATAAATCCTAATACCTGGATTCCCGTCACTCAGACGAAGCGGCAAAAAGAGTAAAATCTGCGCACCGATTTTCGCCTGTACGAATACCCAAAAGCCTGGGCAGCAAACCAAATCAATAATTCGGTAAACCCTCCCGTGATGACAACTATTCACGCGGGCCGCTTAATTTAAACAGGGAAATAATCCGTTATGTCTCGACCCGTCCGCATGCCAGTTGTTGTTTCCTGGCTGTTCGCCAGTATTGTTACGCTATTACTGACCGCGTGTGGTGGAAGTGAAACTCCATCAAAAACCACTGCTCAGACTTCACCGCCAGCGGTACAAACAAAAATCGAATTTCTGGAACGCTGGGATGTCGATCGTTTGAATCGTATCCTGAAAACCGATACGCCTCAGCAGTTCGGTGTTCATACCACCTACACACCGGCACGCAATGCCGTCAATCTGTACCGGGTCACTTACGCTTCAGTGATTCTCAACATGGGAAATAAACCAACCGTAGCATCAGGTTTGCTGGCGATACCGGATAACGCGGCAACAACACATACATTGCCGATGGTTTCCTACCAGCACGGCACGGTCTACGGGCGTCAACAAGTGCCATCATTCCCTGACCAATCCCCGGAAACTCAGCTAATGATTGCTCAGTTCGCAGGCCAGGGTTATGTGTTGATTGGTGCGGATTACTTTGGGCTTGGCACGTCGACAGAGCCTGAAGGGTACATGGTGAAAGCCAGCCATCAGCAGGCGACTTATGACATGCTAATGGCCAGTCGGAACGTACTGAAGCAGAAGAATATTTCGACCAATAAACTCTTTCTTGCAGGCTGGTCGCAAGGCGGCTTTGTTTCGATGTCATTGCTGCAAAAACTTGATGTTATGGGTGTGAAGGTCGATGCCACTGCGACAGCTAGCGCGCCGCTGGATTTATATGCGCTGGTGAGTGGTGCACTCTACACACCGCAAGCGCATCCTGCGGTCTGGCTGAATAGCATTTTCATCCTTGCCGCCTTCTCCTTCGAAAACTATTACGATTCGCCTGACTTAGCGCGATCCGTGATTGCCGATAAGTACTATACGATGTCAAAAGCAGCTTACGACCGCACGCCGTACACCGGTGCGATCCCGACGGATCTGCATATCCTGCTTCGCCCTGAAATGTACGATCCTCAGGCTTTAAAAGCGTCAGCTTTCGGGAAATTGCTCAGTCAGACCGAAGCCTACAAATGGGATTACCGTTCTGCGGTGCGCAATTATTATGGCGACGCGGATGAAGCCGTTCCGGTAGACGATGCGCGTATGGCAATGACTTATGCAGTGCAGAAGGGTGACTCGATGGTGAAGGCCATTTCCACTGGGGAAACCGATCATCGTGGTACGTTTGCGACAGCGGTGCCGGAATGGAAAAGCTGGTTTGATGGGTTGTCGAAGCAGTAAAACAGTTTGATTGCAGTGGTCAATATGAACTAGAGGGGGCTTTGCCCCCTCAATTTGATCAGGTCATCACCATCGGCCATTCAGGTGGGGTGTGGCTTGAGATCTCAATCATAATGTCTTTAAACGATTCCCAGATAACCGGGAAGTCGGCCAATGTCAGGCCCAATAAACCGGTCGCAAACCACAATGAAGCCGCGATGCCCAGGCCACTGCTGATCGCGGCTAAAAACGCGTAATCAGATTTGCGAAATTGAATATTCAACGTGCTGGCTAAAAACATCAAAACCGCACTGACTAAAGGCCAGCGCATTAGCAAAACGCTGGTTGTGATTGCCGCCATGAATCTGTGCCTCGGAACGAAAATGTAAGAGAATTCCTGTTTCACAGGATTTGTGAACTATATCACAATCGTTCTTTTAATAGCCACTTGCGCAGCACATTTTCTGTTCCGTTTTTTCGATGAACTCAGGTAAAAATATTTAGCGGACAGCGTCAGGCGTGATGGCGATAGTCGGTTGGTGTGCGGTCAAACTCACGGCGGAAAACGCGTGAAAAAGTCTGCTGAGACACGTAACCGTAATCCATCGCGATATCGAAAATCGGGCGCTGAGTGTTGCGTAACTCTTTCGCCGCCATCAGTAGTCGGCGCTGACGAATGTATTCACCCAACGTCTGGCGTTTCACGGTACGGAACATCCTTTGTAGATACCATTTTGAATAACCAGATTTTTTTGCCACAGCGTCAATGCTCAGCGGCTGATCAATGTGATCGTCAATCCATTCAGTCAATGTTTGAATAATATCCTGGTGTGCCATAAACCATCCCCATAGCCGGATTTGTTGGCAGCGAGTATAATTCCTCAAGTTAACTTGAGGTAAAGAGCAAAATGGAAAAGAAATCACCGCGCTTTAAATCATTACTGAGTCCGGGAGAAGTGGCGAAGCGTAGTGGCGTCGCCGTGTCTGCGTTGCACTTCTATGAGAGCAAAGGATTAATCAAAAGCGTACGAAATAGCGGCAACCAACGGCGCTACACGCGTGATGTGCTGCGAAACGTGGCGATTATTAAGATTGCCCAGCGCATTGGTATTCCACTGGCGACGATTGGTGAAGAATTTGGTGTGCTGCCTGATGGGCATAAAATTAATAAAAACGACTGGAAAAAGATGTCGTCACAATGGCGTGAAGAGCTGGAGCGGCGCATTCATACATTAACCGCATTGCGGGATGAACTGGATGGCTGCATCGGTTGCGGCTGTTTATCGGGTGCCGATTGTCCATTGCGCAATCCTGGCGATAAACTCGGTGAGCAGGGGACGGGCGCGCGTCTTCTTGAGGATTAACACTGGCGTGAAGCGATGGAATGGCAGGCAAAACTAAAGCGCCCAACTTCGGCGCTTTAGTTTGTTCCCGGTCTTTGTCTTTCGATCTATCCCGCTTTTCGCAAGGAGGGTTTCCCCCGACATCAGCGTCCCTCAATCACACATTCTCAGGAGGTTCCGGATTGCGCTGACAACTTAATTGTAGATCCCTTCGGCCAGGTTTCAAGGTGATTTGCATCTTTTTTGTACAGTTCTAATACTTCACTTTTTGCTCATTTACCTATAGTTAACTCATCTTGTTAAACAGAAGGTTGACTCATGCTTATCGTCCATCACCTCAATAACTCCCGCTCGCAGCGTATTTTATGGATGCTTGAAGAACTGCAAGTGCCGTACCAGATTGTTCGCTATCAGCGCGAACCGACCATGCTGGCACCTGAGTCATTAAAATCTGTGCACCCGTTAGGGAAGTCGCCAGTGGTGGAAGATAACGGCAATATTCTCGCCGAGTCAGGGGCAATCATTGAATATCTGCAAGAAACCTACGATTTAGAAAGCCGCTTCAAACCGATTTCCAGCCAGGAAAAACTGCGTTATCGCTTTTGGCTGCATTACGCCGAAGGATCGTTAATGCCATTGCTAATGATGAAACTGGTTTTCGGCAGCCTGGGAAAAGAGCCTGTTCCGTGGTTACTGCGTCCGGTTGGTAATCTACTGGGGCAAGGTGTGCAAAAGGCCTATCTGAATAAACAGATTATGACCCATGCGCGTTATCTCGAAGATTCGCTACAAAAAAATCCGTGGTTTGCAGGCCAGGCGTTTAGTGCGGCAGATATACAGATGAGTTTCCCGGTTATCGCGCTGCTCTCTCGCGGCGGCATCAACGATTTACCGAATCTGCAGAATTGGCACAGTAAAGTGCAAATGCGCCCTGCCTGGCAGAGAGCAATTCAGCAAGGTGGGCCGTTCGAAATCCCTTAATTCCTTCTATCGAAAAATCCTATGAGTCAGGAAAATATATAACCAGTATCTTGCATCATTGTTGCTAAATTGCGCATTGACGATAACGTTTGCGCATGAGGTGGCGATAATTTCGCCTGCTAACGCTTTTTTCCGCAAAAAGCGGCAAAGTTCGGTTGAAAATCCATGTAAGAAGGCCGGATAATCGTTTGCCTTAATTTTGACGCTCAGTTTGTATGCGCGGAGTTAAACGTTTGCTTTTTTTGTGACGCCCCTTTTTTGTCGCAAACGCAGCACAGGGATCAATTCGTATTCTTTAAGAATTTGAACGTTTAATTGGCAGCGGTCTGCCAACCACGCATACCAACGTAATCATAAAAATCTCAGGGGATTTTTCACTATGTCTAATCATTCTCCGCGTGCAACCGGCGGTCTCGATGCCTGGTTCAAAATATCTGCACGTGGCAGTACCGTTCGTCAGGAAGTGGTGGCGGGTTTAACCACTTTCCTCGCGATGGTGTACTCCGTGATCGTCGTGCCGGGCATGCTCGGTAAAGCAGGTTTCCCTCCTGCGGCGGTCTTTGTGGCAACTTGCCTGGTCGCCGGTGTTGGCTCTTTGGTGATGGGCCTGTGGGCAAACCTGCCGCTGGCCATTGGTTGCGCTATTTCACTGACTGCCTTTACCGCATTTAGCCTGGTATTAGGTCAACACATCAGTGTGCCTGTTGCTCTGGGTGCTGTTTTCCTGATGGGTGTGCTGTTTACTATCATCTCTGCAACCGGCATTCGTAGCTGGATTTTGCGTAACTTACCGATGGGTGTTGCGCATGGCACGGGTATTGGTATCGGCTTGTTCCTGCTGCTGATTGCGGCAAACGGTGTCGGCCTGGTTATCAAAAACCCGCTGGATGGCTTGCCCGTTGCGCTGGGCCATTTCGCCAGCTTCCCGGTCATCATGTCTTTGATTGGCCTGGCGGTCATCATCGGTTTGGAAAAGCTGAAAGTCCCTGGCGGCATTCTGCTGACCATCATCGGTATTTCTATTTTTGGCCTGATTTTCGATCCAACCGTGCATTTCTCTGGCATCTTCGCGATGCCATCGCTGAAAGATGAAGCGGGCAATTCACTGATTGGTAGCCTGGATATTATGGGCGCGCTGAATCCAGTGGTGTTACCGAGCGTTCTGGCGTTGGTGATGACGGCGGTATTCGATGCAACCGGCACCATCCGTGCTGTCGCGGGCCAGGCAAATCTGCTGGATAAAGACGGTCAAATCATTGATGGCGGTAAAGCACTGACTACCGATTCCCTGAGCTCCGTGTTCTCAGGCCTGGTGGGTGCAGCGCCAGCGGCCGTTTACATCGAGTCTGCGGCAGGTACTGCGGCGGGCGGTAAAACCGGTCTGACAGCCATCACCGTCGGCGTGCTGTTCCTGCTGATTCTGTTCCTTTCTCCGCTCTCTTATCTGGTTCCTGCTTACGCCACCGCTCCGGCGCTGATGTATGTGGGTCTGCTGATGCTGAGCAACGTGGCAAAAATCGACTTCGCTGATTTCGTTGATGCCATGGCTGGCCTGATCACTGCGGTATTCATCGTGCTGACCTGTAACATCGTTACCGGCATCATGATTGGCTTTGCATCGCTGGTCATTGGCCGCGTTGTTTCTGGTGAATGGCGCAAGCTGAACATCGGTACCGTGGCTATCGCAATCGCCTTAGTCGCATTCTATGCCGGCGGTTGGGCAATTTAATTTTACTCGTCATACTTCAAGCTGCAGGGTTGTTGGCTGCACTCGCGAACCCCAGTCACTTACTTTAGTAAGCTCCTGGGGATTCGCTCTCTTGCCGCCTACCTGCAACTCGAATTATTTAGAGCAAAAACTCTGAATACTCCTTTCAAAACCAATCAAATCTTTTCCTGTTTCCTTCCTGTGTAAAAAGTTGTTTTACTATTGGGTATAACAACATCCTGCAAAAAGGGTTTTACAAAACACTGCGACTAAGGAAAGCATGGAAATCTTCTTTACTATTCTCATCATGACCCTTGTGGTTTCGCTCTCTGGTGTGGCTACACGTATGCTGCCGTTCCAGATCCCGCTTCCGTTAATGCAAATTGCGATAGGTGCCGTGCTTGCCTGGCCTCACTTCGGTTTGCATGTTGATTTCAATCCGGAACTCTTTCTGGTGCTGTTTATTCCGCCATTGCTGTTTGCCGATGGCTGGAAAACACCGACCAACGAATTTCTTCGTCACGGGAGGGAAATCATTGGCCTGGCGCTGGTTCTGGTGCTGGTCACTGTGGTCGGCATTGGCTTCCTGATTTACTACCTGGTGCCAGGCATTCCGCTACTTCCGGCATTTGCTCTGGCGGCGGTGCTTTCACCGACCGATGCCGTGGCGCTTTCCGGTATCGTCGGAGAAGGGCGCATTCCTAAGAAAATTATGGGGATATTGCAGGGCGAAGCGCTGATGAACGACGCATCCGGCCTGGTATCGTTAAAAATGGCCGTCGCGGTGGCGGTTGGGTCGATGGTCTTTAGCGTCGGCGGAGCGACCTTCGAGTTCTTCAAAGTGGCGATTGGCGGCCTGCTGGCGGGGATTGCCGTCAGTTGGCTGTACGGAAAATCACTGCGCCTGATGAGCCGCTGGAGCGGTGACGAACCCGCCACGCAAATCCTGCTGCTGTTATTGCTGCCGTTTGCTTCTTACCTGATTGCTGAACACATTGGCGTTTCCGGCATCCTGGCCGCCGTGGCCGCCGGTATGACGATCACCCGTTCTGGTGTGTTGCGCAGTGCTCCACTGGCGATGCGCCTGCGTGCCAATAGCGTCTGGGCGATGCTCGAGTTTGTGTTCAACGGCATGGTGTTCTTGCTGCTGGGCCTGCAATTACCAGACATCATGAAAACGTCGATTGCTGCCGCAAACGCCGATCCGAACGTCGAATTGTGGATGCTATTTGTTGACATCGGGCTTATCTATTTTGCCCTCATCGGCTTACGTTTCTTGTGGCTGTGGACCATGAAACGCCTCAGCTTGCGCTTTATGAAAAAACGCCCGCTGGAGTTCGGTTCCTTTTCCACGCGCGAGCTGTGTATTGCTTCGTTCGCCGGTGTACGCGGGGCAATTACGCTTGCTGGTGTGCTTTCCATCCCGCTGTTACTCGGTAATGGCACGCCATTCCCGGCACGTTATGAGCTTATTTTCTTGTCGGCTGGGGTGATTTTATTCTCGCTGTTAGTCGGGGTGATCATGCTGCCGATTCTGCTGCGCAATGTCGAAGTCCCTGACAAATCGATGGCGCGCCAGGAAGAGCGTATTGCCCGTGCCGCCACGGCTGAAGTGGCGATCACCGCCATTGAGAAAATGGAAGAACGCCTGCAATCTGACGTCAACGAGAACATTGACGATCAGCTGCTCAAAGAGGTGAGCTCACGCGTGATAGGGAACTTGCGCCGCCGTGCTGATGGGCGAAATGATATGGAAAGTAGCGAGCTTGAAGAGAACCTTGAGCGCCGCTTCCGTCTGGCCGCGTTACGTTCTGAACGCGCCGAGCTTTATCATTTACGCGCGACGCAGAAAATCAGCAACGACACTTTAATGAAGCTGCTGCACGATCTCGATTTGCTCGAAGCGCTATTGGTCGAGCAGCAATAATCTTCCCGGTTCCTCTCCCTCAGCAGGGGGAGAGGATGAAGAGCGTTAATTTAAGGCATAGCGCTCAATCGAGATAAGAAAGTACTTATTATAATATTGAGAAAAGAGATGCGTCAGAAATGTAGCCATTCCCTCACAACGCCCTTGTTCATAAGGGTAAGTTACCTCTCCATAATTAGGGTCAAACAATTTTATTTTGCCCTGTTCCTGGCGTATTGCTAATGAGTGTCCACCCCCGGCTCTTTTAATAGACAAATGATAACCAAACCCTTGCTCTATATTATTTAATATTCCAGTGCTGATTTCTTCAGCAGTATTTGTTGGGGAGACTCTATTCTCATTAATATAATTCACATTATTATTCTTGAGAATAGTATGAAGTACCGTTTTCATCGCCGCCATGTTGCCAATTTTGCTTAATTGCTCCTGGTAATTCACGATGCCACGGACTAAGCCTTTCCCCCTTTCGCCTGCGATATACGGCTTGAATGTCTCCCAGTTTTTACCCGCCATCAGGTATGTTCCCGCCAGTCCCAGACAAACTCCGCCTTCTACACCATATTCAGTCACGTAGCCTTTACTGTCATGATTATTGCCAATCCATGCTCCCTGTCTTTTAGAGGGGTCCGCATGTCCCCATTTATTTTTCACGATATAATCATTTTGACTATAGTGGTTATACTTTCCACCAGTCCGGGAGATCAGTTGTATGGAAGCACTTCTCATGTTAATTCCTTTTATACGATGAATTGTAGTCATTCAGTGTTTTGGCCGATGTTACGTAATTGAAATATCGATTTCTTAAGGTGGATCAATAAAATCTCTATATCAGAGCTTTCTTGTAACAATATAACTACGGATATATAATCCACATTGGATTTTATATCCGTAAATAATTGATGCTATTTACTCTGTTCTAAACCGGCCAAAACTCCTTACAACACGCAATCCACGCCTGCGCACTTTGCGAAATATAAACCCCTTCACGCCAAATCATCGCCAGTTGCCACGTCAAATCGCTGTTTAACGGCAGCCACATCAAGGTGTTTTTATCCAGCTTCTGGCAAATCGTTTCTGGCAAAATCGCAATCCCAACACCCGCTTGTACCATCGCGGCAAGGAAATCCCATTGCCCGCTACGCACCGCGATACGCGGCGTAAATCCATGCTCCTGAAACAGCTGAATGAGCTGGCGGCTCAGGGCGAAATCTTCGTTGTAGATAAGCAGCGGATGCGCGGCAAGTTCAATAGGGTCGATGCTGGTGCGCGTCGTCCACGGGCCAGATCGTGGCACCAGAACGCACAGCGGATTCTGGATCAACGGCAGCGTGGAAAAGGTATGTTCGTCATCAACGGGTAGCGCGGTCATGGCTAAATCCAGCTCGCCATTAAGCACCGCCTGTTGCACCGTCAAACCCCCGAATTCGGAAATCTTCAGCTCGACGCCAGGGTAGCGCTGGCGGTACAGGCTAATTGGCCCTGCCATCAACATGCCGACCATCGGGGGAATACCAAGGCGCAGTACACCTTTATTGAGATGATTAATATCACCCAGTTCGGCTTCCAGCTGGCGAAACTCCGCCAAAATTGCCAAGCCGTGCTGATAAACCACCTCACCGGTGTCGGTGAGTAACAGCTTGCGGCCATCGCGAATCAGCAGCGTGCAGCCCAGTTCATCTTCGAGATTGCGCAGCATTTTACTGATGGTCGGCTGAGTGACGAACATCTTCTGGGCAGCGCGGGTAAAACTTTGCTGGCGAACCACCTCAACAAAATAACGCAGTGTCCTGATGTCCATAACTATTCCCGTTGACTATACCTCTGATGATTTTAATTCATTTCTTTCAATGGAGTTGGCTAACTATAATCGCCACCTGATCTTTTTTTGGAGTGTGGCTCTCATGGCCGTGGCGTTACGTGAATTTACGCCAGTTTTTTTTCGCCGTATTCAGGTGCCAGTACAAGTGGCGCTATACGCGGGATTGTTTATTTTTGCCCAACAGTTGGTGGAATGGTGGCATTTGCCGCTGCCTGCGAACCTGGTAGGAATGCTGTTACTGCTGGCATTAATAGTTTTCCGCGTGGTGCCCCTGAAATGGGTACGGGCAGGTTCTCGCTGGTTGCTGGCCGAAATGTTGTTGTTCTTCGTCCCCGCCGTGGTCGCGGTGGTGAATTACGCCGAACTACTAATGGTCGACGGCTGGCGCATTTTCCTGGTGATTGCTATCAGCACCACGCTGGTACTCGGTACTACCGCGCTGGTGGTGGATAAAGTCTATCGTTTTGAACTGGCGCGAGAAGCCCGCAGGCAGGCACGCGGTGAATAATTTCCAGCTAAGCATGCTGTGTCTGGTTATCACGCTCGGGCTCTATTTTGCGAATAAAAAACTCTATCGCCGTTTCCGAAAGTTGCCATTAATGCCGCTGGTATTAACGCCATTACTGCTGGTGGCGATGCTCATTTTTGGCCACATCTCCTATCAAAATTACATGGGTGAAGCGCACTGGCTATTGTGGCTACTTGGCCCGGCGACCATCGCTTTTGCGGTGCCGGTTTATGACAATCTCAGGGTGATTAAACGCCACTGGATGTCACTCACAGCCGGCGTTATCACCGCAACGGTGGTGGCTGTCACTAGTTCAGTCTGGCTGGCACGCTTATTTACCCTTTCCGACGAAATTCAGCGCAGCCTGGCTGTGCGCTCGATTACCACGCCTTTTGCATTAGCCGCTGCCAAACCGCTTGGCGGGCAACCAGAACTGGTGGCGTTATTTGTGGTGGTGACAGGCGTATTTGGTATGGCTGTGGGAGACGTGTTGTTTTTACGCCTTGCTATTCGTGAAGGAATGGCAAAGGGGGCTGGTTTTGGTGCAGCGTCACATGGCGCAGGTACCGCTCGCTCCTACGAATTGGGTCCGCAGGAAGGCGTGGTAGCAAGCCTGGTGATGATGTTTTCTGGCGTAGTGATGGTGTTGATCGCACCTTTGGTCGGTTGGCTGATGTTTTAAACACTTTCCCCACTTTGCTTGAGGGAGAGGGCATTACCTCTTTCCTCCCTCTCCCTCAGGGAGAGGGTCGGGGTGAGGGCGGTATGAACGTTATCCCCATCAGTTCTTTCTCAATCTAATGCAATATCATGTTGCTTATCGTTATTTTATTTGGCTATTAACTCAGCAAAGATAATTCTCTTGTTTATTTTTTTCTGACGCGTAGGGAAATAATTTCTTCTGCAGAAGTATTAATCGGGCACTACTGTCACGGGTTATTAATAAAGTTTAATATATCATTAATAAATGGCATGTTGACAGTGCAGGTCTTAATGTTTATTCATGAGTGTGCGGACTGAATATTTTTATGGCATCTAAGGTAATTAGATGTCATTTAAGTTTTGTCGTTTAGTTAGTCATATGCCTATTCCCTTTGTTGTGGATATAATGAAAAAAATAATATTAATTAAACCAGTGATTTTTTCACTGCTTTCCCTCATGAGTGGCTGCACGATAATTCCTGGCACTCATCTGGATGTTTCCAGTAAAAACATGGTTAAAGAGCACGGCACTGCGGTAGATATCAACTCATTGGTGAATATTTACCCGATATCGCCAAAGCTTACCTCTTCGCTGCTGACGCCAAAAATCACTGCCCAGGCCAACCCCGAACTTGAGAAGCTCATTCAGCAATACCATTACCGGATTGGTGTGGGCGATATACTGATGGTGACAGTCTGGGATCATCCGGAATTAACGACCCCTGCCGGGCAATATCGTAGCGCCAGTGACACAGGGAACTGGGTACAAGCTAATGGGACGATTTTTTATCCCTATGCGGGGAAAATTCATGTCGATGGAAAAACATTAGAAGATGTGCGTCAAACGTTAACGGAAAAACTCGCACCGTGGATTGAATCCCCGCAGGTTGATGTTAGCGTCGCCAATTTTCGATCTCAAAAAGCCTATATTACCGGTGAAGTCACAAATTCCGGGCAACAAGCGATTACCAATGTTCCTCTGACAATTATCGATGCACTCAATAACGCCGGTGGGTTAACCGAGTTTGCTGACTGGAATCACGCGGTATTAAGCCGGGCAGGTCAAAAAGAAATGATCTCGCTAAAAGCATTGTTGAAATCAGGAGACCTGACGCAAAACAGGTTATTACTCGCCGGAGATATTCTTTATGTCCCACGCAATGACGAGCTGAAAGTTTTTGTGATGGGTGAAGTCAATAAACAAACCATGCTTAAAATGGACAGTAGCGGCATGACGCTGACAGAAGCGCTGGGACGAGCAGAAGGCATTAATCAAATGACTTCAGATGCGACAGGTATTTTCGTCATTCGCGCCCAAAGCAATAATCAATCTGACCATAAAATTGCCAATATTTACCAACTGGATGCCTCCGATGCCAGCGCTCTTGTGATGGGCACCAGCTTTCAGTTAGAACCCTACGACATTGTTTATGTCACTAGCGCACCCATTGCACGTTGGAATCGCGTCATTAGTCAGTTAATCCCAACCATTAGTGGAGTCAAAGAAATTACTGAGTCTGCTAACTTTATTCATAATTGGGGTAAATAAATGATTACCTCCATCCTGGTCATTTGTACGGGAAATCTTTGCCGTTCACCGGTTGCTGAACGGCTATTGGCTCAATTACTTCCGCGCATTACTGTCCATTCGGCGGGGTTAAATGCCAGTAAAGGAATGCTGGCAGATAGCGTAATGATAGAGCTTGCGGAAGAAAAAGGTATTGTTCTTACTGACCATCGTTCGAAGAGATTCACTCCTGAAAAAGGTCTTGAGTATGATCTCATTTTGGTGATGGAAACGAAGCAAGCGGAAGTTATTAATCACCAATACCCACAACTCAGTGGTAAATGCCATCTATTAACTCACTGGAATGGAAGAGCTGATATTCCTGACCCTTACAGGAAAAGTCATGAACTCTATCGAATGACTTTTCAGAGGATGATGGATGCGACAACAGCATGGAAAAAAGCATTACTATTTTAAAATGGACTGAATAATAACTATGAAAATGAATAAAGAACATTCTTCTGATAGAGATAATGTGGATGAAATTGATCTCATTCAGATTGTACTAATGCTTTTCTCTCATAAGTATAAAATAATTATTACTACGGTGCTTTTTGCTGTGCTGACTTTTTTATATACGGCGACGAAACAGCCAACCTATATTGCCAGCGTATTAATTCAATTAGATAAAAACCCTAACAATAACCTTATCAGTAAATTGATGAGCCCACTGGGCAATGACGAACCTTCTTCGGCAACAGAAATGGGTATCCTCAAATCCCGACGGGTTCTCAGTATGACAATTGAGGAAATGGGTTTACAGCTTGTCGTTCGTGAGAAACGTCTCCCTTATATTGGCGATTTCCTGGCTGCATTTTCCAGTAAAAAATCTCCCACCATTATTGTCCCAACGTTCAGCGTCCCGCCGGAAAGTGAAGATATGGATTGGGAGCTGACAGTGCTTTCCCCCGACAGCTACCAGCTTAATCTGGGAGAGAACGGTGTTTTTTTAGGAAAGGTTAATCAAACCCTAAATCAAAGTGGTTTTATCATTAATGTGGCAAACATCACTGCGCCAGCAGGAACTAAATTTACTCTCACCATCTACTCAAAATTTACGGTGATACAGGATTTACTCAAACGCCTGACAGCTGAAGAATTGAATAAAACGAGCGGGCTGATCCATGTCTCACTTACTGGAGACAATAAACAAAAGATTACGCAAATCCTCAACAATATCAGCCTGAATTTCAGAGAAGACAATATGACGCAACGGGCTGAGGAGGCATCCAAAAGCCTTGATTTCGTGAACAAATTACTCCCCGTCGCACAGGAAAGTCTTAACCGGGCTGACAAGCAACTCAATGTTTTTAAGCAAGAAAATGGATCTATTGATCTCCCTCTGGAAGCGAAAGCGGTTCTGGAATCATCGGTTACCATTCAATCACAGCAAAATGAATTACAACTGGCGAAGGCTGAGCTTTCGAAACTGTACACCAAAAGCCACCCAATTTATCGTGCCTTGCTGGAAAAGGAAGCGCTGATTAATGAAGAGAAAGTCGCCCTCTCTCAGGCAATTTCGACAATGCCAAAAAAACAGCAGGAAATATTGAGCATTAAGCGTGATGTAGAAGCCGGGCAGGAAATTTATATGCAGTTGCTGGCAAAGCAGCATGAGTTCGGCATTGCAAAAGCCAGTACTGTTGCGAACATCAGGATAGTTGATGAAGCTATTAGCGACCCGAAGCCGGTCGGTAAATTAAAAGGAGTGAGTGCGGTATTAGGCGCTTTTCTCGGGTTCATTTTTTCCAGCGGATATTGCTTAATTGCATCCCTATTCCGCCGTCTTCTGGAAGACACTCAATCTATTGAAAATTATGGCGTGGAGGTTCTGGCCTCAGTTCCGTGGAGTAAACGGCCACAAAGCCAAACATTCCGAAAATTTAAAACCAAACCTATACGCAAAGATTTTTGGCTGGCCCGGGAACATCCTGATGACCTGGCTATTGAGGCAATGCGCAGTTTGCGAACGGCTATTTTTATCGCACTTAAACAGGCTGATAAAAATAGCTTCCTGATTTCTGGTGCGACACCGGGTGCTGGAAAAACATTTATATGCGGTAACCTGGCCGCTGTAATGGCGGATACCGGGAAACGCATTTTACTCATTGATGCTGATATGCGGCTTGGCTATCTGCATGAAATGCTTGGACTTAAAGAACAATATGGTCTGAGCGAGATTTTACAGAATAACATTGAGTTTAAAGATGCGGTCCAGCCTTCGACTCAATCAGGCCTCGATTTTATCTCCCGTGGAGCGGGAGCGGTGTTGTCCTCCGAGCTTTTAATGCACGATAACTTTGCGCAGTTAATGCAATGGGCGCAGCGTGAATATGACTACGTGATCGTCGATACACCGCCGATATTGTCCATCACTGATGCGGCTATAGCGGCTCAACATATTGGCCTGTCACTGCTTGTTCTGCGCTATAAAATTAACACTGTGAAAGAGTTGGTTACGGCAATAAACCGCTTTAAAAAATGTCATGTTGAACTGGATTACGTGGTGTTTAACGGAGTGCAAAAAGGGGCCATTTCGGCATACGAATATCCATACTATTCCCAAAGTGTTTAGCGGGCGAAGAAGATAGCGTGGCGACCCCCTCTCCCCCAGGGAGAGGGCTGGGGTGAGGGTTGTTTCAATCTGATACATCGCCCTCATCCCCGCAGAAAAGTTAAAAACTAGCGTTTCAACCGTGAAACCAACTCAAACTCTTTAAACGCCACTGGTCGTTGCTGCTGCATCGAAATATTCCCGGCAATCCCGGTCAAAATCGACATCGCTCCGTCATGGTGATCGGCGGCGCGTTGCAGTGGATCATGGCCCGGTTCGCCAAACAAATCCGCCAGCATCGCGTTATCGCCACCGCCGTGGCCACCCGCACCAACAGTGAAATCGGCTTTATAAGGTGCGGCAAACATCGGGAACACGGTGATATCACAGCTTTCCAGACTGCCTTCATTTTCACGCTCGCCACCGGCGTTGACGTAAGACATCTCAACCAGTTTCATTTCCAGCCGCCCACGGCTGCCGTTGAACACCACATTCAACCCTTCCCACGGCAAATACGCATTCAGCGAATAAGTCATCTGCACCTGGTTTTGGTATTTCACCATCACTGACAGCGTATCTTCGATGTTAATACCCTCGCTGAATACGCTCTGATCGCGGAAGTAGTTATCTTCGTGCTCCGCATCCAGATACAGCGCTTTGAGCTGCGCATTTTCTTCCATGTGCAGTGCAAACGGATCATCTTTCGCGGCAGCAAAACCATTTGCGCGTGGATAAAACTGCGAAACACCACGCTTTTCGGCATTCTCTTTGCCATAAAAACGCAAACCGCCTTCCGCATACACCCGTTCCGGATAACTGCCCAGCCAGAAGTTCATCAGGTCAAAGTGATGGGTCGATTTATGCACCAGCAGGCCGCCGCTGTTACGTTTTTCACGGTGCCAGCGACGGAAGTAATCTGCGCCATGCTCCGTGTTGAGCAACCATTCGAAATGTACTGAAAACACCTCGCCAATGGTTTCTTCCATCAGTAACTCACGGATTTTGCTGTGGTGCGGCGCATAACGATAATTGAAAGCGACGCGCACTTCGCGGCCGGTTTGCTCAATAGCATCCAGAATACGCAGGGCACGCTGTTCATCAATGGTCATCGGTTTTTCGGTAATCACATCACAACCGGCGTGCAGCGCGCGCACGATGTAATCATCATGCGTACGGTCCATGGTGGTGACAATGACGATATCCGGGCGTGTCTCGCGGATCATGGTTTCGAAATCTGCGGCTTTCCAGGTTGACGCGGGTGCCGCACCGGTGTTGGTCAGAAGCTTATTAGCGTAATTCATACGCGTCTGATTGGTATCGCAAAATGCCACCAGTTGCGCATTGTCTTTCCATTTACCGCCGATCGCTTCGATATACAACCCGGCGCGACCGCCCGTTCCTACCAACGCATATTTTTTCATAATGTCCTCAATTTAAATAAGTGGTAGATGACGCTCTCGCTTATCCACCCTACAATTCCTGCCTGGTTTTATTTCCGGTAATGCTTATGAAACTGGTTCCGCATCAATTAATGGAGTTAAACAGCCCGTTTATTTGGCACTGGCCGTGGTTGGTTTCCTGTGTCAACGCCGCCAAAGTTCATGGTTTTACCGGCATTATTCTTCATCAGCAGGAGCTGCTTTCGCTGCTGGCGACACCGTCACCCCTCAGTCACCGCTTCGACGTTGAAAATCTGATTCATCAGCAAAATAACGCCCTGCAATATTTAAAAAAGGTCAGTGCTTATTTGCAGGAATTTAATCTCAGCTTCTGGCTGCAAGGCGAAGCCGCGCCGACCGATGACATCATCAGACGTAAATTCCCGGAGTTTGCATTTGATGAGCGCAGCACGCCCGATTTCTGGCAACAGTTTTATTCGTCGAGCCTGACCCGCTTATTGCCGTTATTACCGCATCTCAGCGGCGTGATATTAAGCCTGACCACCCCACAATTTCAGACCGACGGCTGGCAACAAAGCCTGCATCACGTCTGGAGTCTGTTACGCGCTCAGGGCAAAAAGCTCATCCTGCGCGATTTCATTGATACCAGTTGGCCACGCCAGCAACTTTCCCGCGTGTTATCTGGCCTGCCGGATGATGTTCGCGCCTCGATTAAAGCCACGGAACTGGATTACCATCCAGGTTTTGCTAACCATCCGAATATTGTTGCGCTCAGCGGGCGTAAAAAATGGATCGAATACGATCTCTGGGGCATTGGCTACGGCTGGACTGTTCTGCCGTGTTATCTGGCCGATGAAATCCAGGGACGCCTGAGCTGGGCGACCAGCCTCGCCGACCACAATATCGAAACCATTACCGCGCGCGTTTCATGGCAGTGGCTGTCTGACGGACTGACGATGGATTCCGCCAATGGCATCAATCTTTTCGGCCTGAGTGCCGCGAATAACACCGCACCTTCTTCGGTTATCGACAGCTGGATTGAGCATCAAAAACTCGCTTTCCGCAGCAAGCGTGATCGCCAGCGTTTCAGCGATTTGTACACCTCAAGCTACGACTGGCTATGCAAAACGCCGAATCTGCTTGGGCGGCGTATGCACTACCAAAGCCAAATCCCGGAAAGTTATGCTCAGGCGCAACAACTGCTGCATACCGATGTTCGCAGCGCCAACTGGGCGCAGGCGTTTCAGCCACTTTTCCCGACCGATGACCCGGCGCTCGGTGCTGAACAGCGCCAGTTGATTGAACTGGAAAAACAGAGCGCCCAGTTCCTTGCAAGCTCCGCCGTACAGCAACTGCGTGAACTGCGCATCACCTGCCACAACGACACGCTGGAGCGCCTCGATGCCGCCTGGCTCAACGCCGATATGTACGGCCAACTCTTTTCGCATGTCGCCTTCGCGGTCAGCGATATGCAAATCAGTGAGCATTATGGCGGCAGTGCTCTGGTGGCGAAAACCGCCGCTCAGCATCGCGAAACGTTACTGCGTTTTGCCGATACGCTTGAACTCTGGGCGGATTCGCCGCCCTCAGGCAGCCCGCACTATGTTTCATTACTGCTCAATGCCGAACGGTTACGCGGATTCGCTGTGAGCTTGTTGGGATAATCATAAGTAGGCGGGGAAGGGTTGTCGTGCGGGAACCTATGGACAAAACGCAGTGTCAGCCAGCAATGGCAAAACTCGCGATCTGTCTCGCAAAATCGAGAAATTCTCTGTGACACATATCACGTATAGGCGGCGGGAAACTGTGAGCAATGCTGTATTGAGCGGGGGGAAATGCGAAGTCGATCGGCAAGAGATTATTTACATGGGGAAGTATTCTTAATTCCCCGATATCGAGCAGACTCAATCATTCAGTTCTCGCAACAAACGTGTATTCAAATACAACCGCTCGCGCCCTGCCGTGACTTCTTCCAGTACGCCAATATCTACTAGTTGTTTGAGATAGACAGATGCCGTTTGGCGCTTTGCTATTCCGCCATCGACCAGGTTTTCAATTCGGCAGTACGGTTGTGCAAATAACACTTGTACCAGTTCCCATGAATAGATTTTTGGAAGTTTTTCGCGAATCCAGGCTGTTGTTGTTTCGATTAGCTCTCGAACGACGGCAATTTTCTTTGTCGTCCAGTTAGCGGTGTTTTCGACTGCCTCCAAAATAAAGAGAATCCATGACTCCCAATTCCCCTCAGCAGTTACGTTACGCAGCAAGGAGTAATAATCGTTACGTCGCTCAAGAATGAAACGAGAAAGGTAGAGAATCGGCAATGATAATAAACCGCTCTGGATTAAATACAGGATATTCACTATGCGGCCTGTACGCCCGTTTCCGTCCGGGAATGGGTGAATGCATTCAAACTGGTAATGCAAAATAGCCATTTTAACCAGTGGGTCTAGCTCATCCTGCGCGTGAATGAAGTTTTCCCAGTTGCTCAGCAGATCGCGTATTGCAGCCTCGCCTTCTGGTGGGGTATAGACAATATTCATATGCTGGTCACGCAGCACAGTGCCAGGCGTTTTGCGTATATCGGTATCAATCGCTCGTAACGTCGTACAAATTTCTACTGCTGTATTGGCACATAGCGGATGGGTTATCAGGTGGTTAACGCCTTCATAAAGCGCAGTGCGGTAGCGCAACGCTTCTTTGGTCGCCGGGTCGGCGTGTTCAGCGCGGTTAACAAACTGGAAAAGTTGATCGCTGGTCGTCACGATGTTTTCAATGCGCGAGGAGTCTTTTGCTTCCAGCATAGGTAGCAGGTTGATCAGCAATCCTTGATCAGGAAGTAATTCTCCAGCGGTTTTCAGTTCAGCTAGTGCTGCCCTGGCATTGATGCAGGCCTTAAGCACATTCCGAGTTTCGATATTTTCAATATCTGGTGGCAAGAGAGGAAGTTGATTGTAAGGCTTATCCGCTGTCCAATTCATATGTTTAAAAAATCCTATTTTATCGACATGTCACGGCGATATGTCGATACGATAAACATATCACGGCAATATGTTTAAAAAATATGATTTTATCGACATATTCCGAAAGTGTGTCGATGCCATAAACATAGCCCGGCTCAAACGAGCCGGGAAAGGATAACGCTAATTAGTGCGCACGGCCTTGTTCAATGCCAATCCCGGTCTGGGAACGGATGAACTGAGCACGGAATTTCTCACGTTCGAGATTGCCTTCCGGGCTGTTATCAGTGGCTGAGAACACCCAGATACCCACAAACGCCACCAGAATCGAGAACAGTGCCGGGTATTCGTACGGGAAGATGGCCGTTGCGTGACCCAGAACCTGCACCCAAACGGTTGGGCCGAGGATCATCAACAGCACCGCCGTAATCAGGCCGAGCCAGCCGCCAATCATCGCGCCACGCGTGGTCAGTTTTGACCAGTACATCGACAGCAGAATAATGGGGAAGTTACAGCTCGCGGCAATCGAGAATGCAAGTCCGACCATGAAGGCGATGTTTTGTTTCTCGAACAAAATCCCCAACAAGATTGCCACCACGCCCAACACCAGAACGGTGATTTTCGACACTCTCAGCTCATCACGTTCAGACGCACCTTTACGGAATACGTTAGCGTAAAGGTCATGCGAAACCGCAGACGCGCCTGCCAGCGTTAAACCTGCTACCACTGCAAGAATGGTGGCGAAGGCAACCGCCGAGATAAAGCCTAAGAACAAGCTGCCACCGACGGCGTTAGCCAGGTGAACCGCAGCCATGTTGTTACCACCAATCAATGCGCCAGCCGCATCTTTAAAGGCAGGGTTTGCCCCCACCAACATGATGGCGCCAAAGCCGATGATAAAGGTCAGGATGTAGAAATAACCCATAAAGCCGGTGGCAAACAGCACGCTTTTACGCGCTTCGCGGGCATCGCTCACGGTGAAGAAACGCATCAAAATGTGTGGCAAACCGGCGGTACCAAACATTAAACCTAATCCCAGCGACAGCGCTGATATTGGGTCTTTCACCAGCCCGCCAGGACTCATAATCGCCACACCTTTCGGGTGCACGGCAATGGCTTCGGCAAACAGATTGTTGAAGCTGAAGCCCACGTGTTTCATCACCATAAAGGCCATGAAACTTGCGCCGAACAGCAACAACACCGCTTTGATGATTTGCACCCAGGTGGTTGCCAGCATGCCGCCGAACAACACGTACATCACCATCAACACGCCAACCAGCACCACCGCAACATGGTAGTTCAGGCCAAACAGCAACTGGATAAGTTTACCCGCGCCGACCATTTGGGCAATCAGGTATAACGCGACGACCACCAGAGAACCGCAGGCCGACAGAATACGGATTGGCCCCTGTTTCAGGCGATAGGAAGCCACGTCAGCAAAGGTATATTTACCGAGGTTACGCAGGCGTTCAGCAATCAGGAACAGGATAATTGGCCAGCCGACCAAAAAGCCCAATGAGTAAATCAGGCCGTCGTAGCCGGAGGTAAATACCAGCGCCGAAATACCGAGGAACGAAGCGGCAGACATATAGTCACCCGCAATCGCCAGGCCATTCTGGAAGCCCGTAATATTGCCGCCAGCGGTGTAATAATCGCTACGCGTGCGGGTACGTTTTGACGCCCAATAAGTAATACCCAACGTAAAGGCGACGAAAATCACGAACATGATAATTGCCTGCCAGTTGGTAGGCTGGCGTTGCACAGCCCCCGTAATAGCATCAGCGGCAAACGCAGAGGCTGGCAGGCTTAACAGCGGTGCGGCAGCAAGGCCGAGAAGACGTTTCATGATACCTTCACCTCGCGCAGCACAGCGTTATTCAGACGGTCAAATTCACCGTTCGCCCGCCAGACATAAACGCCCGTGAGGAAGAATGAAATCAGAATCACGCCAACCCCAATCGGAATGCCGCGGGTGACGGTGGTGCCTGCGTGCAAAGGTGTGCCCAGCCAGCCAGGCGCGAAGGCAATGAGCAGGATAAAGCTGATATAAATCACCAGCATGATGATGGACAAAATGGTGGCAAACCGTTGCCGTTTAGCGACTAACTCCCTGAAATGCGCACTGTCTTCTATCCGTTGATAAAGTTGATCACTCATCACAGATCTCTCCAGAGTAGGGGTTGGGTTTTTTATTGTTTTGTTTTGGCTCCTTCTCCTGGGGGAGAAGGTTGGGATGAGGGCATTTCACCATGGAAACTCCCTCACCCCGGCCCTCTCCAAAAAGGAGAGGGGAAGAGCAGTTAAGGCATGGTAATAGATTGTTTTTCTTCCAGTAACTTCTCAACAACGCCCGGATCGGCAAGCGTTGAAGTATCACCAAAGTTGCTGGTATCGCCGGCGGCGATTTTGCGCAAAATACGACGCATAATCTTGCCAGAGCGGGTTTTCGGTAGTGAATCTGTCCAGTGCAAAATATCCGGTGTGGCAAGTGGGCCAATCTCTTTACGCACCCAGTTTCGCACTTCGGTATACAACTCAGGCGTTGGCTCTTCGCCGTGATTTAGCGTCACATAGGCATAAATCGCCTGGCCTTTAATGCTATGTGGAATGCCGACCACTGCCGCTTCGGCCACTTTTGGATGCGACACCAGCGCGGACTCGATTTCTGCGGTACCCAGACGGTGACCGGAAACGTTGAGCAC
>Ga0105250_10000588_pt1 | contig 23871 bp, 29 predicted proteins | sample KBSS54metaG_FD_80425 | JGI IMG/M metagenome (GOLD analysis project Ga0105250, IMG submission 80425) | Switchgrass rhizosphere microbial communities from Kellogg Biological Station, Michigan, USA - KBS S5-4 metaG | ecosystem: Host-associated > Plants > Roots > Rhizosphere > Soil | place...
CGAAGTGGGGGAGGCAGTCATGACCGGCGGCGAGGGCTGGGAGCCGTGCGAGGAGTACGGCCACCGGTACACCATCGAGCCCGATCCCGAGGTCTACGGCGCGTGCATCGACTGCGGCGAGCCCCGGGACACGGACGAGGACGAAAGCGAGGACACGGCATGAGCAACCTGGAGCAGTTCCTCAGGGAGCTGGTTTCCGCCGCTGGCGAGGACGCCACCGAAAGCTACCCCGGCTCGTCGCTGTACACCCGGTCCCTCCTGCGCGAGGTCCGGGCGGAGTTCACCAGTCTGGTGTACAACCGCCTCAACCCGCTGCTCAACGCTGCCATCGAGGCGGCCCGGCAGGACGTTGCCTCATCGGACACTCGGGAGGCGTGCGGCAAGATCCTGGGCGCCTATGACGCGCTGGCCAACACCGACGAGTTCTGACCGCCCCACCCCACAAACCCCCTGAGCCCTTGCGGCCAGGGGGTTTGTGCTTTACTAAGAACGTGGTAAGCTCGGGGTGTAGCCGAACGAAGGGAACGAGATATGAGCCGCTATGTCGTCCAGGCCAAGACCTACTCCGGCGCGCCGCTGTACTTCTACGTCCACGACTCGCTGGACTCGGCGCCCGAGACCATCGCCCGGGGCACCAAGACCTACCCCACCGAGGCCGAGGCCGTGGAGGTCGCCGAGCGACTGAACGCCGAGCCCGCGGCGCAGCGCTCGGGCCGCAACGGCCTGACCACCTACTGAAGGGAACGGGCCATGTGGAAGCGGATGAGCACCGACCGGGACTTCCGGGTCAGCTACGAGGTCGACGGGCAGCCGCGCGAGCGGGTCGTGACCCTTTCGGGCGCGATGTGCCACACCCCCGAGATGGTCGAGTACAACTGCCGGGTCATGGTCCGGCAGAGCACCCAGTTCAAGACCGCCCGCTCGTACAACAGCTTCAAGGTCACCGGCGTGGAGCCGGTACCCACCGACGACGCCATGGAGGCGTGATGAGCAAGTACCCGGACGTCCGTGTCGACCTGGAAGGCGTCGACGGCAACGCGTTCGCCATCATGGCGGCCGTGAGCAGGGGAATCCGCCGCGCGCACGGCGAAGAGGCGGCACACGAGTACCGCAACGCCGCGCTGGCCAGCGAGTCCTACGATGCGCTGCTCCAGCACGCGATGGAGACGGTCGACGTCGGCTACGGCAGCGAGATGGAGGCGTGATGAACGAGGAGATCCGCGCGCTGGACACCGAAGGGGACGCGCTGCGCGCCCGGCACGCCGCGGTGATCGAGGAGCTGAAGGCACACCGCGCCGTGCGCGGTGCGGCCGTCCAGCGGCAGCTCGACGCGCTGACCGACGAGCAGATCAAAAACGACGAGGCGACCAAGCGCTGGCTACTCAAGGAGTCGTGGGGTCACTCAGGCGCGCACCAGCGCGAGCAGATCGTGGCCGCGGTCGGCGCGTCCGGCGCGTCGCCGGACGGCTACGACAGCCGCGAGGAGTACGAGGCCGACATCCTGCCGGGTCTTCAGCTCGCGCTGCACCACGGCCAGCCGGTCGAGGAACTGGCGGGCGCGATCCGGTCCTGGGCCGCGGAGTGGGCGCTGGGCCGCCCGGACATCCCGGTGGCGGTACTGGAGGCGAACTGCGCGGCCAACGGCTCGTACGGCGGCCGGTACCACGTCGCCGATGACCGGCTGGAGATCGGCATCGCGCGTTACCACCGTCTCGTCCCGGTCAAAGACGGCCCGCTGGTCGAGGTGCTCGGGTACGTCTCCGAAAACCTCGCGTTCGACGGGCCCACCGACACCGATGACTACGACTACGAGGATTGATCGTGGCCGAGGAGACCGTAAAGATCCGGGTCGAGATCGAAGTCTCGACCGCCGCAACCATCGACACCGGCATTTCACTCACCGAGTGGAACGCCATGGCGCCAGGGGACCGCAGCGATGTCGCCAAGCAGATCTGGCTGGATGAGGCTGGTGCCCACGACAACGGCGGCATGTGGCCCGTGAACGACGATGCGATGGAGTGCTGAACGGCCTGAGACGGCCCAGAGACGACGAAAAGCCCCCACCCTCAGCAGAGGGTGGGGGCTTCCTCGTAGGCGTCACACGGTGGCGATGAGGGGCAGCGCGTAGGCCAGCAGGGCGCAGGCGGCGGCGAGCGGGACCAGGCCGACGCGCGACGGCACTGGCAGCGCGGCGAGCACGAGCAGGATCACCGCCACGATGTACAGGATGACCTGAACCTTCGCGGTGGTCATGCCGACTCGACCGGCTTGGTGTAGACGGGCTTGGCCTGGATGCCGAGCATCAGCAGGCGGGCGAGGAGCTGTGCCACCTTGTTGTTGCGGGTCTCCAGGAAGCGGACCGCGGTGGTCCAGGCGGCCACGCCGCCGCCGACGATGGCCAGCACGGCCCAGTCGGTGACGGCGGACGGCACGGGCAGGCCGTGCGCGACCACCCAGAGGGCGACGACGCCGACCCCCTTCTGGGCCAGCTCACGCAGGACACTGGCGACGAACGGGTTCATGGGGCACTCCTTCAGAACGGCCAGGGATGAGTGGGGGTGAACCAACCCAGGGTCAGGTGCAGGCCGAGCCAGGCGCAGAACAGCAGCACCAGGCCGCGGAGGATCCAGACGAGCAGGGAGGGACGCGGGTCACGAACCCGCAGCCAGCGCCAGAAGTGCTCGCTGAGCGTGTCCCCCGGCCGCCGGTTGAACAGCGCCGCGCCTTCAACGGCGAGGAACGTGGCGGCCAGGCCAAGGTAGGCAACGGTCCACCAGGTCATCGTCAGAGCCCCTTGGCGGCGAGCCAGCGCCGCAGCGCGGTGGCCATCTTGGCGTTCCCGGCGATGGTGGTGTGGTGCCGCCCGATCCACGTGTGCGCTGCCAGCGCCAGAACGTGATCCGGGTCCGCCGGGGTCGGCGCGGGCTGAGTCAGCGGCGTGAAGATCGTGACGTCGCCACTGTCGGCCAGCAGCGTGCCGAAGTCCTCGAAGGTGAGGTACGCCCGGCCGTCCACGCCCCAGCCGGTGCCCCACGAGTTCGTCAGCCAGACCCGCTGATGCTCGGCGTCCACCTCGTCGACCACATACTCATGGCCGCCCGCGACCGCGCCGGAGACGGTGAGCCGCCCGTCGGCCGCCGGGTCGAACATGTCCTGAAGCCACGACGTCCCGCAGATGACCGGCGTGACACCGAGGGCCTTGAGCGCGTCGTCGAGGCTGAACGTGTGCTGGTAGCCGGAGATCAGGCCGTGCGCCTTGAGCACCTTGGCGATGGTCAGGCCGTCGCTGCCGGTGTCCGTGGGCGGGTACTGGCCCGGGTAGTCGTCGGCCGCGGTGGCGTCGGAGTAGAGCGCGACCGCGCCCGCCTCGTCGAACGAGTAGGCGCCTTGCGCGACCAGCAGCGGCTCAGTGCGTGAGGGGATGGTCTCGTAGTAGGGGTCGGTGCCGAGGCAGCCGACGCCTGCGTTACCGGTGCACGAGCCCAGATTGCCCTGGTTCAGCACAGCGATGCGGCGCTGATGCTTGGTACTGACGATGCTCAGGCCGCTGGTGTCGAAGGCGTACTGCCTGGACCGGTCATCGTGGTTGATGTGCCGGTTGAGCCGAGGATCGGTGCTCGGGATGCGCTCGCGGCGGATGGTCATCGGACAGCTCCCCAGGTAACACGCCCGTCGGCGAAGGTGAAGTGCACGCCCGAGCGCTGCTCGATGGTGACCTTCACGGCCTCATCGATCGCGGGGTCGGACAGGTGGATCGTGTAGAACTTGGCGTTGTGGACTGCCCGGGTGCCGAACCCGACCGAGGCCGGGTGTCCCCTGTCCGGAGCCATGCCGTGGTCGCGGTCGTACAGCGCCCGCTGCTCGGGCGTGAGGTCGTCCCATGCCACCTCGCCGTGGCCGGATTTGCCGCGGGTGTTCCAGGTGGACGACGTGGCGAACAGGGCCTCGGGCTCGCGGTTGACGACGTCGACGTAGAACTTGTGCGGCCAGCCGTACTTCTGGTCCGCCCAGTGGGCGAGCCAGTCGGTCTCGGCGGCCAGGTCGTCCGGGTGGATGCTGCCGCAGAAACCGCAGCGCCGGAAGTGCTCGCCGCGGAACGGCTCCCGCCAGAACCAGCCGCCGAAGCGGTCGGCATCCGGGTGCACGGTCTGATCTTCAGCCATGGCCCTCCTTCAGTGCAGTCGGCCGTTGGCCGAGATGGCCGTCCGCAGTCGCTCGATCGAGGCATTGGGGTCGTAGATTGCCGCGTGGAGCGCTCGAACCTCTTCGGCCAGTTCGGCTACCCGACGGGAGCTTTCTGTCGCCTCACGCTGCGCCTCAAGGGCCGCGCGGCGGCTTTCCGTTGCCTCGCGCTGCGCGTCGAGCGCCGCGCGGCGGCTCTCGGCCGCCTCTTGCCGGGCCTCTCGCGCGTCGGCCCGAGCATCCCGGGCGTCCGCCTTGAGCTGCTCGGCCCATTCCAGCGTGGTCTCGTTGAGCCGGTCGACCGCCTCAACCTTGGTCGGGCGGCGCCGAGCGATGGCCTGGATGACGGCCGCCGTGCCGCCGGTGCCGAGGGCCGCCGCCACGAGCGACGATAGGATGGTCAGCCAGTTCACTTCAGCTCCCCGTCGTGCTGCACTAACTCGCGCCGGATCTGTGCGGCACGGACGAGGTTGGCCAGGGCCCAGGCGACGATGAAGCCGACGCCGAAGATGCTGGTGTGGCGGCCACCGACCGAGATGCTGGCCGTGGCCAGCAGGACCAGCGCACCGGCGCCGACCAGCATGGCCCCGGCTTCGGCCAGGAGCGACGACTCCAGCCACCGGCCGAACACCAGCACGGCGAGCAGCCCCACCAGGCCGGAGAAGACGAGCCCGGCGGACCAGAGGTCAACCACCCAATGTGGCATGAGCGCCACGACGGACGCCGGAGGCGGCGCGCCGAGCAGGTAGGTGGCGCCGAGCAGCACGGACAGGCCCAGGAATACCAGTTCGTGCGGCCGGTGTCGGCCCGCCACGATCACGACGCGATCCCCCATGAGTTCGATCCGTCCCGCTACAGGGCCGCGCGCTCGGCCGGGGAGAGGCCGACCTCGGCTGCCGCCTTGACCGCGTCCAGCTCGGCCTGAAGTGCGGCCACCTGCTGCTGGAGTGCGGCGACCACGGCGTGGGTGTCGTCGCCGACCGCCTTGACCGCGGCGATGATCGGGGCGGCGTCGAGGTTGCCGCCCGCGTTCTGGATCATCGCGGTGAGCGCCTGGATGGCCGCGGTCGCCGCGGCGTCCCGCTGCGCGTCGGCGGCAGCCGAGGCCAGCAGCGCGGCGAAGGGGGACACGCCCCACAGGGGTCCGCCCTGGGTCTGGCCGCGCATGATCACGTTCCACATGTCCGACATGGCGACCGACGCGGTGCGGTCGCCCATGCCCGGCGTGGAGGTGTTCGGCAGCGTCTCGTTGCTCAGCATGTCTTCTCCCCAGTTCGGAATGATGATCTGATTCCAGTCGGTGTTCTGGCCACCGACCGTCTTGTAGCCAATCTGGCGCAGGTGCGCCCCAGGCCACAGGTTGGCGTTACGGTTCGCGGAGAAGCTCCTGGACATGCACTGCCAGAAGGCATCCATGATCTTCGCATCGCGGACCCAGGTGAGCACGTCCCACGGACCGTAGACCCCGGGGCGGTATCCACCGGCGCGAATCGCCGCGGCGAACGCTGCGGCGTAGGCGTGCCCGGCGTTGTTCCACTGGGTCAGCGTCATGTCGAAGTCGGCCGATCCGATGATCACCTTACCGGCCGGGTACCCCAGCGCCTTGGCGCGCGAGACCGCGAGTTGGCCGTGCGAGGTGCCGCGGGCGCTGCCGCCCAGCCAGTCCTCCGAGTCGAACTCCCAGTTGAGGGTCACGCTGATGCCCGCCCCGACCAGCTCGCGGTACTCGGACAGTGTGATCTGGTACTCCGGGGCCGAGTCCGGCTTGAGGTACCGGCACACGCCGACCACCTCAGCCGCCTTGAGCGTGGCTGGACTGATCCGGTAGGTGTAGTCGAGCACGATGGGCATGGGGCTTCTCCTTACGTCGTGCCGACCAGGCGGACCGACATGGTCGACTGGTCGGCGGCCGATACCGCGGTGTTGAGCGCGCCGCCGCTGGTCTGGAGCCCCATCAGCTCGACGTAGTCGGTGCTGCCGTTCAGGAACACGGTCATGGTCCGGGCCGGGAGGCGGGTGATCTGACCGTTGACGGGGGCGGCCAGCACGCCGCCGCCGTTGATGCTCGTGCCGTTCTTCTGCCACTCCACCCAGCGCTGGCCGGTGGCGTTGCTGGCGTACCCGATGCCACCGGAGATCTGGAAGCGCCCGGCGGTCTTGCCGGTGTAGCGGCTGGTGTTCGTGGACGTCGAGTGCCCGCTGTCGGTGTCGATGTCGTTGGTGTCGTAGAGGATCGTCGTGGCGGTGCTGTTGGTCAGCGACTGGGCCAGGGTCTGGCGGGTCTCGCAGACCGGCCAGGAGAGGAAGAAGTTCCCCGCGTCCCTGACGTTGGAGTTGAGGTACGCCGCGGTGACGATCTCCCCCGCGACCCAGGTCCGGAAGCTCGGAAGCGTCGCCATTACCCCTCCATCACCACGAACTCCGGCGCCGGGCGGAAGCGGGTCTGCCAGTCCAGCGGCAGCCAGCCGGGCGAGCCGCGTAGCCGCGCCTCACGGGTCTCGGCCACGATGCCGCCCACGAGGCGCAGGTGCAGCAGCGGCCAGGGGTCGAAGCGTCGCTGGAGCACGTGCTTGCCCTCCAGCAGGATCGGCGCGCCGGAGCCGTCGGCCTGCACCTGCCACAGGTGCGGGTCGGCCATGTCGTCGAGGCTCTGCATCCACACCACCGTGGCGGGCTGCACCTCGCCGAAGGAGTCGTGCCGGTACAGCACCTCATCGCCGATCTCCGGCAGCGGGGTGCGGTGCGGAGCGGGACGCCGGTGCGCCCAGTTGATCTCGTCCTGGGTGTAGGGGACCTGGATCATGTGCCGCCTCTCAGAAGCCCAGGACGGTGGTCGAGTCCAGCACCCCGTAGGTTGCGTTCTCCAGGATCCACGGCTGGGCCACCGTGATCGGCGACAGCAGCAGCGTGGTCTTCCACTCACCGGTCTTGAAGTCGATGTCGTGATGGTCGATGGATTCCACGAAGTAATCGCTGCTCATCGTGATCCCGGCGCCCAGGTTGGCCGCCTTGGGCCGTCGCTTGAGGGTGACCCGGGTGCCGATCTCCAGGTTGAGCAGCATCGGCCACAGCGTGCCGTCTGCCGCCGTCAGGCCGCCGACGCGACCGCCCGCGAACGTCACCGCGGCCACCCGCAGGTGCGGGTCTTTGCGGTTGGCGACCACCCAGGTACCGGCGTCGACCGTCTCGTTGTCCGAGGCGATGTCGATGGTCCGGGTGAAGTTCTGCCGCCCGTAGCGCTTCTGGCTGACGCCGGTGGTGTCCTCGGCGTGTGCCTTGATCCCGCCGGTGCGCGTGATGTCGGCGACGTTGAGCACCAGCGTGGGATCGAAGTCGAAGGTGACGTCGTCCTCATATGGATATTCGCCGAGGTCGACCCGTTCGCCGAAGGTGTAGCTGGCCGTGGTTTGCAGGTAGCGCGCGTTGCGGCTGGCGTAGGCCAGGCCGTTGGCGTCTTCGAAAAAGTTGCCGAAGGCGCTGTCGCTCGCCCGCTGACAACTGTCGAGCAGCGCGTCGCCCTCCTGGACCGTCCCGGCGCCCATGATCGAGGCACCGGTACCGATGTTCGTCGGGCCGGTGTACCCGCCGTAGCTCAGATACCGGCCGATCCGCGCGCTCTCCAGCTCGCCCGCGTAGCCCTTGCCTGCGGTCCACAGGTCGGCGATCTCCCCGGCGGTCAGGGCGCGGCCGTACAGGGCGACATGATTGATGATGCCGCCCAGCATCGTGCTGGTCGCGGTGCCATCGTTGCGGCCGGACACCATGACGTTCTTGGCCGGTGCGGTGATGAGACCGGCCGTTGCTGTCGAAACGGTTGTGGTGGCGACTGATGCGCCGTCGACATAGAGCGTGAGCGTCGTGTTGCCGCCCGACACCTGCGACACGGTGGCGACAAACAGGTGAAACTTGCCGTCATTGACCAGGTTCGTGGCGCTCTGCGCGACGGTGACGGTGGTACCCACCACGATTGCCGTGCTGACGGAGCCGTCGCTGAGAACCCGGATGTTGGCGGTCTGGAGCTGGCCAGCACCCTGGGTCGGGAGGAAGGTGGTGACCCTGACGATCTCGCCAGCGGCTGCCGATGCGACGAATGGGAACGTCGGCTGTGCCCACGCCACCGCAGTGGATTCCCAACTGGACCCCGTTGCCCCTACCGGGAAGGCCACGGCGGGCGTACGGAACGCGGGACCCGACCCGAGGACCGCCCCCATGTCGCTGGCCGACGTGGGGATGATGCTGCCCTGCGTGAACAGCACGCCGGTGCCGGACGGGTCGCCGGTGATGTTGTTGTCAGTGCCCGGAGCGGGCAGTGTCGTGGCGCCGGACGGTGACACCCACGTCACCAGGCTGGGTCCATTGTTCCCGGAGGTCTCGGCGTAGACCGTGGCGCCCTGGGATTCACTGAGCGGCCAGTACAGGGCCGGGCCCTTGGCCATGATGCTGTTGCGGACCTCGGTGTGCAGGGCCGCGTTGGCCAGGATGGCCAGCGGGCCCACAGCCGGGGTAACGCTGATACCGCGGAAGCCGCCGTCCACCCAGCCGAGCGGCCACCGCTCGATGTAGCCGCGGGTCCAGACGTTGCGGATCATGGGCCCGGTGGTGGTGAACGTGCTCGCCGAGCCGCCCGGCTCGTGCTGGAGCGCGTCAATGAAGACCGTCCCGGCGGACGGCGCAACGCTGGTCGTGAGCAGCGAGACCGTGTGCGTGGGCTGGGTGGCGGTGAAGGTCATGGTCAGGCGCACGTAGGCGCCTGACGTTGCGGTGCTCGACCCCACGCCAATGCCGGTCACGCTGATCCGCTGGGTTGACGTACCGGTCTGCCGGACGTAGCCGGAGACGGTGTACTGCCGCCCGGGGATGCAGGGCACCACCCAGGAGGTGCCCTGCGCGGTCGCCGAGTTGGTCACGGTGTAGGTGACGCACTTGGTGCCCTGCTGTGGCGTGGACGTGGTGACGGTCGGCACCACGCCGCCGACCGCGGTCAGCCAGCTCGGGGCCGCGGCGCCGTTGGTGTAGGACTCGAACGACCCGTCCGTGCCGCTGTAGAGCGCGTTGAGCAAGTTGCCGGTACCACCGTTGGGCCACATCGCGCGCACGAGGACCTGGCGATACGGCAGCACATTGGGGTAATACGGCGACCCGGTGTTGACCGGGTTGATCGCCTCGTCGGCGTTGTGCCAGTCAATGGAGAGCGAACCGGCCTGGTTGCGGTCCAGCTCGTACTGGCGCCCGCGCTTCGCTGAGCTGATCCGGTAGACGCGAGACGTGAGGTCGACCCAGGTGGGGGTGGCGCCCGTATCGAACGGGTCGGCGTTGAACGCCACCCCCACGTAGACGTCCGGCCGGTTGGGAACGGCCACGTCAGCTCAGCCCCGTGGTGCCGGTACGGCGCTTGTACTGCTGCGCAACGGGGATCAACTGCACGTGCAGCACCTGCATGGTCTGGCCTCCGATCTCGACCGGAATGGTGATGTCGATCGGTGGCAGCGAGGCGCCGCCGCCCCCGCCGGGAGCGGCCAGCGAGGCGCCATCGCCGCCGAGGACGGGCAGGCCAGTGACGCCGACCGGCAGGTCACCGATCGAGGGCACCATGGCGCTGGCGAGACGACCGCTGGCCGCGATCACGTGGGATGTGCCGTCGTCCATGCCCTGGGCCAGACCGAGCGGCACCCAGCGGGCCAGGTCCTCGGCCACCTTGGACGGGGACCTGATGCCGAGTGCGTCGGCGATCGGCCCGGGGATGACGGCCTTGGCCCAGCCGATGATCTTGTCTTTCAGCCAGCTACTCATGCCGACGATGCCGTTCCACAGGCCGTAGACCAGGTCTTTGCCCTTGTCGATCAGTAGCGAATTGAAGTTGCCGATTGCCTCGACGATGCGCTTCGGGATGCTCTTGGTCAAATTGACCATTTCGTCCCATTTCTGGGCCACCCAGTGCACGCCCTTCATGAAGGCGTCGCTGATGGTGTTCCAGAGATCCATGAACCAGTGTCCGATCGCCTTCCAGGTCGACGCCTCGGACAGGCCCTTGACCAGCCAGGCGATGAAGTCGGCGATCGGCGTGATGATCCAGACCAGCGCGTCGGCCACCAACTGGATCACCGGTGCGACGGCCGCGATGATCGGCGTCAGGATCTGAAGGATCGGCACCAGCAGGGCGGTGATGATCGAGATCAATGGGGTCAAGATCGGCATCAGCAGATCGAAGACCTTCGCTACCAACTGAATGATCGGCACCAGCGCGGGCAGTAGCGCCTGTACCAGTTGCACGATCGGCGGCAACAGGGCCTGGAACAGCGGCCACAGCGCGGTGAGCGCCTGGGCGAGGATCTGTCCGAGCACCGTGGCCAACTGCGCGATGATCGGCGCCAGCGCCATGATCACGTCACCGAGCGCGCCACCGAGCATGTCGAGCAGCGGCGTCAGCGCGACGAGCACGGCAGTGATCGCCGGAGACAGCGCGACAATGATCGGTACCAATGCCTCAGCGATCTTGCCGATCAACTGGATCACTGGGTGGAGCAGCGGACCGAGGGCCGCGATGATCGGCTGAAGCGCCGGGCCGAGCGCGGTCAACAGGGAACCGAGGATCGGGAGCACCTCGGCGATCACGTCGCCCAGCAGCTTCAACAGGGGCGCCAGGGTGGCGAAGATCGCCTTGAGCGCCGACGACCCGTCGGCGCTCTTGAAGAACTCGGCCAACTGGTGGACCAGCTCGCCGAGCACGCCGAGCGCCGGGCCGCCCGCGGAGCTGATCGCCCCGAACACCGACCCGATGATCGAGCCGAGGTCTTTGAGCAGCCCGCCGAGCGGGGTCAGCAGCGCGGTGGCCGTGGCGAAGAACTTCTCCAGCCCGCCGTTGGCGGCGAGCTTGTTGATCCCGTCGAGCATCTTGCCGAGCCCGGTCGCCGCGCCGCCACCCAGCGCCTGCATGAACGGCGTGGACGCCTTCGCCAGGTTGCTGAATGCGGCGATCCCGGCGGGGGCCAGCTCGGCGAACTGGTGGAAGACGGTCGTGAAGGAGCTGAACACGGTCGTCATGGCGCCGGAGAAGGCAGGCGAAACCAGGCCCTGGGCGATGCCCCAGAACAGCAGGTTGAACTGATCAGCCATCGCCGTCAGGCCCACCTTGGCGCCGGGCAGGACGTTGTGCGCGAGGTGGTCGAGGTCTTCGGCGAGGCCGACGAACATGTGCTGCTGCACCGTTTGCTGGATGTCGTGGAACGCCGGGGCGAGGCGCTTGATCTCCTCGACTACCGCCCGCGCCGATGGCGCCAGCTTCGCCAGCGCGTCAGCCACGCCGCCAGCCGCGCCGCCCGAGCCCTTCATGGCCTGCGCCAGGGCCTGCTGGGCCTGCTCCAGAGAGTGCGCCGCGTTGGCCTGGGCCTGGAGTGCGGACTGGACGCCCTGTGAGCCCTCGACGCCGCGGGCGTCGGCGTCCTCCTTCTGGGCCGCCGTCTTGTCGGCGCTGTTCTGCGCCTCGGCCAGGTTCTGCTGAGCCTGCCGCAGGGCCAGGTTGGTGCGGTAGATCTGGTCCTGGTTGCCGGTGGCGAACGCCTGCCGCCAGGCCAGGTCGGCATCCTTGACCGCGAGCTGCGCCTCTTCGACGCTCAGCTTGGCCCCGGACATCGCCAGCGCGAGATCCTTGATGTTCTGGATGGCTGCGACCCGGGCCTGGTTGAGCGCCTGCTGCGTCTGGATGACCTGCTGCTGGGCCTGCTTGAGGTTCCACTCGGCGTTGGCGATCTGGTTCAGCGACGACACGGCGCCGCCACCGCCGGTGGCGGCCGGGGCGAACACGGAGTGGATGGCTCCGGCCAGGCCGTGGAAGCCGAGAAAGACGGTAGCCAGGGCACCAGCGGCCACGGATGCCGCCGCCGGGATCGAGCCCGCCAGCGCGCCCGCCACGGCGGCGAGGGCTGGCAGCGTCTGGGCCGCGGCGGCGATGAGCGCTGGGAACGCCACCGACGACAGGACGGATAGGCCCATCCCGGCCGCCCGGCCAGCGCCACCGAGTACCGTCCCGATCTGCGAGCCCGCCTGGCCGAGGAACGAGAACACGGCGCCGAAGGCGTTGCGGATGCCGCCCAGAAACCCTTCGCCGTGGGCTCGGCCGTGCTCCTCACCCTGCTTGCTGAACCGGCCGCGGGCATCACGGAGACGCCCCTCAACGTTGCCGACGGCCCGCTCCGCACCCTCCGAGACGTGCGCGGGCAGGCCGGAAGAGTACCGGCGGCCCGCCTCCTCCCCCTCCGCACCGATGGTGCGAGTGGCTGCCTCGACCTTCTCACCCGCACCCTGGGTGAACGCCTCCAGTTGGGCCGAGGCCAGTGCCAGCTTCTCGGTGTATTCGCTGATGTCCGCGGCAAGCCGCAGAACTACGGGTGGGAGGAAGTCGGACATACGCTCCCGTCTAGCCCCAGGCGGCTCGGAACTGTTGTGACACGGTGGGCCGGACGAGGTCCCAGGCGGGCCGGAGGCTGGGCCGGGCGGGCAGGTTCCACGGCCCGCCGCCCAGCTCCTGCACGCGCCCATACACGGCGGTGGGCCCCACTTGCCCCTCCCACCGGCCCAGGCCGGTCAGCCGGGCGCGGCGGACCGTGACGCTGTCCGTGAGGTGGCCACTGATCCGCCACGGCGGCGAGCCTGGCACCGACCCAGTCCGGGTCCCGGGCGGGTGCGAGCCGAGGTTCAGCAGAGTGCGTTGCTGTGTGGCGACCTTGAGCAGGATTCCGTTGATGGTGCCCGGCGTCTCGGCCTCGGCCTTGGCCGCCATCGCCCGGAGGGCGGCCATGGCCTCGTGCTGGCCGGTGAAGTACGTGCGTCCCACCGGCTACTCCTTCGGGCGCTTGTCCTTGGCGATCTGGTCGCGCGTCGTGGCGACGGCCATCAGCCGGTCCTGCATGAGCCACGGCAGGTTGTCGACCTGCTCCGGGGTCCAGTGGTGCCGCTCGGCGAACCAGGTGTAGTACATGGCCGCGTCGTAGAGCTGCTCCTCCAGTCCGGCAGCGGGCCGGACGTCGTGGAATCCCGCCAGTTGGGCCCTCAGGCGCTGGCGGGCGGCGTAGGGGAACCCGGAACCCCCGCGTCGTCGATCGTCTCCTCGCGCGGGAACAGCACCTTGAGGGCGGGGTCGATGGCCTGCTCCAGCGCCATCTGGTCGGCGATGGTCAGCTCACCGAGGATCCTGGGATCCACGCGCGGCAGCGGGGCGTTCGGCGCGTAGGGCAGGGACCACGACTCGACCAGCATGCAGATCGTTCCGTCGGTGACGTCGAGCGCCGAGGCGATCTTGCGGTCCGGGTCCATGATGGCCCGCTGCACCTCGCGGCGGTCCTTGCCGCGCAGCTCCAGCGGGTCACGCAGCACCACCCAGCCCCCGGAGGGCAGCTCCAGGTTCCGGACGAAGGTGCCGACGAGGGCGGGCGCGTTGGTCGAGTCGTGGTCCACTGCTACTCCTTGGGCTAGAACGGCGCCGGGGACGGCGTGACGCTGTTGCTGGTCGTGATGACGATCGGGCCGTATCCGGCACTGGCGCCGGTGTTGGTGGTGTTGGCGATGGCGTCCCAGGTCACGTCGTACCCGACGGCCGCCTTGCCGCGGTTGATCTTGCTGGTGTTGTAGGCGGCGTTCAGTACGTCGACCTGCATCGACAGCAGGGAGGCGCCAGCCAGACCGTTGGTGACGATGATCTGCGTCTGCGGCTGGGTGTTGCTGTTGAGGTAGGTCAGGCTCGTCTCATCGGCTGCCACGATCGTGTACTTGCCGGACGCGGTGATCTTGCCTCGCTGGATGAAGTACGGGTTGGACGTGTTCGCCGCGGTGTAGATCGGCTCCACCACGCGCTTGATGGCGATCTCGAACTCGCTGACGGTCTTCACCTGGTTGCCGCCCACGGTGCCGTTGAGGCCGATCTGGCCCTGCCAGGCGGCCTGCGGCAGCGCGTTGGTGAGGATCGGCGTCGGCGCGGCACCGGCGGCCACCGACGGCCAGCCCATGCCCTTGGCGTCGATCATCAGCGTGGACGACTCAGCGCTGCCCTTGATGGTCAGCTCGGACAGGCAGCACCCCGGGTAGACCCGGGCCGCCGTGGTGGCCGTCGGGCCCTGCCAGTCGGTGATCGACAGGCTGGACGGCTGCGCCGTGCCGCTGTTGAGCACCGCGAAGGCGTCGGTGTACGGCGCCTGAATGGGCTTGACCACCACAGCGCTGGCGTGCCCGTAGGTCAGCGGGGCGTTCAGCGTCAGCGTGTACGGACCGGCGCCGGTGACGCTGTTGACGACGCGCACCTCGGACAGGGTGCCGACGTCGACCTGGATCTTGGTGGTCGCGGCGATCGACGCCACGGTGGAGATGGTGGTCGCGCCCGCGGTCGACAGCGAGGACAGCGTGGTGGTGCCGGTGCCGGTGTAGGTGCCGGAGTAGACCACGTCGCCGAAGATGTTGGACAGCAGGTAGGGCAGCGTGTCGAAGTACGCCGGGCCGGAGAACGAGAACTCGGAGTGGCCCGGGCCCTGGACTCTGTTGTACGGCTCGGTCATCGAGCCGCGCAGCGCCTTGTCGTCGAGCCAGACCCACTTGTCCTCGGGGTCGAACTTGTCGACCGGCATCGACTGCACCGGGACGGCCACGGTGCCCTGTGTGGCCTCGACGCCGAAGCCGATGAACTGCCTCGGGGACGCGTACGTTACGGGGTTCGGCACCGGTCAGCCCTCCTGGTGGTTGTCGCGGTGCCGGGTGACCTCGGCGTCGGTGGACTCCCACCGGCCGTCGCCAGCGGGCAGCTCGTAGTGGGTGATGACGTCGCCGGTGGAGACGGTGACCGGCACGGCGGGGTAGGTGAGCTGGTGCTCGCCGATGTACCGCCAGTTGCTCCACGCGTTGGTGGTGGTGCCGGTGGTGGTGGCGGCGTCGATCGGTGGTTCGTCGGGGGATGCGGCCACGGCCGCTCTACGCGTGGTGGTCATACGCTCCTAAGCGGCTAAGCCTGGATGATCTCTTCGATTTCGATGGTGAGGCGGGCGTCGTAGCGCAGGAACCGCTGATCGGCAACCGCGCGGACGGGGGCGTACTCCCAGCTCATGCGCTCGCCGATGTTGAGCAACTGGGACAGTTGGCCGGTCACCGGGTCCGGGCAGTACTGCGTGCCGTCGAGGATCGGCGTGTTGCGCAGCACGGCCATGATCGTGTCGACGACCGCCGGGAAGAGCACGTCCTGGAGCGGATGGACGGCCGGGCCGAGCCAGATGATCCAGGCGTCCACGCTGTGCGTGAGGCCCTTCTCGCCGCCGGTGGACAGGTCGCCCGGCTTGGCACGGGGGACGGTCATCCGCTGCTCGTCGCCGCGGGAGCCCCAGATGTAGACCCCGGCCGCGTTGTCCAGGTTGGGATTCGGCGGCTGGATGAACGCTTCGAGCGTGCCGAGGTCCAGCGGCAGCGCCACGTTGTCCAGCACGCCCTTGAGGTAGTGCTGGACCGTGTTCAGTGGCATCTCAGACCACCCGGATGAACGAGTGCATGAGGTCGTCACCGAGCTTGAGCAGGCCCTCGATGGACTGCGGGCCGCCACCGGCCACGCCGCCGCCCAGCGACTGCACGGCGGTCGCCGTGGCGCCGCGGGTCAGCGCCTGGGCCGTGGCGTAGTAGATGCACGCCTGCATGGCGCTGGCGGGCAGGCAGGTGACCAGCGTGCCCGCCTGGTGCGGGAACGTCAGCGCGGCCGACAGGGTCAGCATGCCCGGGCCGGAGATGGCGCCCGGCACGTCCGGCGTGACGGTGGTGCAGGTGACGAACTCCTGCTGCGCGCCGTCGTAGACGGTGCCCGCCGCGCCGGTCCAGCCGGTGATGTCGTCCACGTGCAGCGCGGACGTTCCCGCCGTGGCGCCTGCCACGAGTGAGCCGTGCGGCCAGCCGTTGACGTAGGTGACCTCGATCCGGCTGCCCTGCCGCCCGTAGCTCCAGCCGACCCAGCCGGGCGCCAGCAGGATGGCCTGTCCGCCACTGCCCGCCCCCGATGGTGCGCTGGTGCTGTAGATGCCCAGTAGCGGCTTCTCCGGCTCGAACTGGTTGACCGGGATGGTCCGCCAGGCCCGCGGGAACGCGGTCGCCGATGAGACCCTGCCCCCCACCACCGACAGCACCGGTGAGCGCGAGGTCAGGATGCGGGTCACGCCGCCGGGCATGTTCTGCACCCGGAAGTCGCCCGGCCCCACGAAGGTCTCGACGTCCACGGTCGCCCGCAGCGGCTGGTTGATCGCCTTGTCGGCCATGCTGGACGCGCGCACACAGATGTTGAGCTGCTCGGCGAGCTGCTGCGCCGGGGTGGACGTCCGATCCGGGATCGTGGACCAGGCGATGCCGGTCGGTGCGGCGGTGAGGATCGCTGGCGTGATGTACGGCGTTCCCGGTCCGACGATCGGCACGCCGCTGGCGTTGTCAACCGGCACGATCCACCCCCTGGCGTTGGCAGCGGGCGCACACCCACTCGTCGTTGACCCAGTCCACGTGCCGTCCGCACACCGGGGTCTGGCAGTGCGCGCACCACTGCACCGGGTTGTCCCGGTGCGCTCGGCCACGGTGGCGGGACTTCACCGGACGGCACAGCGCACAGGCCCCGCCACCGCGGCCCACCTACTCGCCCGTGGTGGCCCTGCCCGCGGCCTTCTTGGCCGGGGCCGCCTTCTTGGCCGCAGGTGCCGCAGCGGGCTTCTCAGCGGGCTGCACGGGGGTCTCGTAGCCGAGCAGTCCGGCCAGCGCGGCCTTGTCCTCGTCGCTCATCGCCCTGATCTGGTCCAGCAGGCTCGGCGCGGCCTGCGCCTGAGCCACGCCCAGCGCCTGGGCCACGGCGTTACCGATGGCCGCCGGGTCGCTCCAGGTGGTGGCCTGGCGGGCCTTGGCGTTGCGCTCCAGCGCCTCGTTGGCGCGCCGCTCGTCCGGGGTCAGGTCGACCTGGAGCGGGTCGGCGGCCCAGCCGTGCCCGGTCATGGTCAGGATGAAGGACTCGCACTCGGGGCAGTCAACGGCGAACCGCTCGCCCTCGGCGAGGTCCCCCGCCTCGTGCGGCTGGCCGCACCCCTGCGGCACGGTGATGGATCGCACGTCGCTCGGGGCGTACGCGGTCATGAGGTCTCCTCAGAGGTTGCCGCCCCGCAGCGGGGGCATTCGGTGGTCCAGACATTCCAGCGTCGAGAGGGGATGCAGGTGGTACAGACCCGGGCCTGCTTGGTACCGACGGCGAGGTGCTCCTCACCGCGCATCACGCCGGTGCTGCCGTACCAGGACTTGTTGATCGCCCGGGCGTGCTCCTCGGACACGTCGATCTTCGTGCCGGGCTTGCCGGTGTACTTCGTGCCATCGGCGAGGTCGAGGCCGTAGCACCCCTCGGGGAGCTGGATTCTGGCCACTGCTACTCCTAGGTCTGGAAGGGTGCGGGCGACCCATGGCCCCACGGGCCGCCCGCGGTCGTTGGTTAGCTCCAGGTGCCGGTCGTGCCCGACCGGGTGCTGGCCTGGATGCCCTGGATGATGCCGGAGTACTGCGGGCTGTTCGCGGCCAACGCCCCGTACTCGTAGAGCGAGTAGCGGAAGGTGGCGTCGATGACCGGCCACGAGATGCTCAGGTAGTCCTGCACCAGGTTGACCTCCCAGCAGTTCGCCACGTTGGACCAGGCGAACGGCAGGGTGTAGGACATGAGCGTCGCGGTGCCCTGCGGCAGCCACGGGTGGACCACGATGCGCACGATCGAGCGGGTCACCGGGTTGGTGAACTCGCTGACCGCGGCACCGGCCCGCACGCCGGGGGCGTCGGACTGCTCGACGAACAGCCGGTAGTTCTGGTTGTTGCCCGCGGCCACGATGTCGTTGGACAGGCGCATGATGTCGCCGCCCTCGCCGACCAGCTCGGCCGGGTCGGCGCGGAACGCGCCGGAGCCGTCCCAGAGCTTCTGGAGCGCGGTGTTGATGAGCGCGGTGTTGAGCGGGGTGGACGCCGCCATGTTGACGTAGCCGCCCTGCCAGCCGGACGGGTAGATCTGGCCGCCGCCCTGCGAGTGGCCCGCCAGGGTCGGGACGATGCCCTCCATGCGGTTGGCCGAGAAGGTGCCGGTGTCCGCAGCCGGGCCGGTCGGACCCGAGGTGGCCACCGGGCCGCCCAGCGTGAAGTTGGTCCCGCCCACGCCGGTGGCGATCCGGAAGAACGCGCCCGCGGCGGGGGAGGTGCCCACCGCCAGGTAGATGTTGTACCAGAGCGCGCCCGCGACGGGCGTGATGGTGACGTCCACGACCGAGGCGCCCGAGGTGACCGAGGCGTTGACGGCCGCGGTCGAGGCCGCGGTCTCGCCGTACCAGTTGGCCGCGGTGACCTTGACGTTGACCGTGGTCGCGGTGATGGTGCCGGACAGTGCGGTCTCACCGCTGTTCGGCGCGCGGACCGTGAGGACCGGGGCGGCCGGGGTGCTCAGCGCCGTCGAGGTGGCCGCGATGAGCTGCGCCTCCTCGTTCAGCATGAACTCCTGGAGCAGGATCAGGTTGGCCAGCGCCGAGATGTCCTCGTAGCCCTGCCCGGCGAACTGGGCGAGCCACGAGATGTTCTCGCTCAGGCCCATGAACCGGTACGGCACGTTGAGGTCGACGCTGTCCTGGCTGCCCGACGCGGGCAGGTTCAGCGGCCAGGTGTTCATCGAGCCGCCGACCAGCTCGGGGATGGCGATGTCCACGAAGTTGCCGCCGGACGAGCCGGTCTGCGAGCCGGACACGCCGGTCACGACCTTCGCGCGGTAGCTCAGGCCCTGGCCCTGGGTGCGGGGCAGCTTGTTGCGGAACGGCGAGTAGACCGGGTAGATCAGCCGGGAGGGCGCGACCAGGTTGAACGGGACCAGACCCGAGGAGAGCGGCGAGGTCGTGGTGATCGACTTGCCGACGTCCTTGAGCGCCTCGTTCACCTGGGCCATCCACTGGCCCATCATCACGTTCTGCGGCTGGGCCGACGCGAACGCGCCGAACTGCTGGCGGAACGCGGGGGAGAGGCTCTTGTAGACCTCGTCCGGGCGGTGGTAGCCGTCGGAGATGGCGCCCTTCCACGCCTTCTCGGCCCGCATGGCGCGCTTGAAGACCTTGTCCGGGTCGGTCAGCGGCGTGTTGCCGCCCTGGCCGAACGCGGTCGGCTTCTCGGTGTTGGCGTAGCCCACGCCCTTGACCAGGGTCGTGAACTTGTCGGCCAGGTTCGGCCCGCCGGTGGCGACGCTCGACTCGTCGAGGATGTACTCAGAACCGCCACCGGTGGCCGCCTTGACCATCGCGGTGGTGCGAAGCTCGTTGCTCATACGCTCCCTTTGCGTGTGAAGTGTGATGCTTGTCAGGATTCGAGCAGTTGACGAAGCCGGGCCTCGCCCTGCTCGCGCAGGACCGGGTCGGGGTGGTTCAGGAAGTTCTTGCGGATGTACGCAACCTCTTCCTCGACCTCGTTCCGGGCCTGCTGCTGGGCCTTCTCCACCAGGCTGATCCGCTCCACCGGAACGGGCTCCGTGGTGGTGTCGTATGCCTTCCTGACCACACCCCGCAGCGGGGCCGCATTCGGGTCGGGCATGGCACTGAGTTCCTCGATCCGCGCCTCCAGGGCCGCGATCTGGCCCTCGTAGGCACCGGCGACGGCGCTGGTTGCGTCGGCGACGGCGGACTTCAGCAGCTTCTTGACCGCCTTCCGGGACATCCCGGTGGTGGCGGCCTTGGTCACCTCGCCGGGCGCCTTTGCGCTCTCGGGGACAGTGACCGGCTTCGGCCGGTTGGCGTCGTTCATGTCGGGCGGCATCACGTACTTGGAGGCCGCCATCGGGCACATCCCCGGGTGGGCCCCAGCGATGTGGTCGTGCAGGACCGTCATCGCGTTGCGCGCGGCCTCCTGGGAGGCGTTGACGTAGAAGGTGCGGGCCGCGCCGGAGGCCAGCGACCCGCCGGTGTCGAGGTTGCCGCCCTTGTTGCTCGGCGACGTCGCGGCGTGGCCGGTGGCGAGGTAGGGGCGGTGGAAGTTGTCCGGGTCGGGGACGTTGGTGCCCTGCGGGATGTTCGCGCCGCGGGACGCCGAGGCGCTCAGCGGGGCGTGCCCGGCGGCGAGGTACGGCCGCTGGAACTGCCCAGGCGACATCGAGGTGGGCGTGATCGGGCCCTGGGACGGGTACAGGTCGGTGAAGCCCTTGTGCAGCCACGCCCGCGCGTCGGCCAGCTTCTCGGCCTCGACCTGGCCCTTGCTCAGCACGTCGGCGTCGGCGGCCAGCGCGGCCAGCGACGTCACGGCCAGCATGTCCCCCTTGGTCGCCGCGTCGGCCACCAGGTCACGGAAGTACGCCGGGACGATGGCGTCCGCCACGCCCTTGAGCGCCGGGTACTCGTCCGCCACCGCGGACCAGTGGTAGGCGGCGCACACGGCGTCGTGCATGCGCTTGACCGCGTACGGCACGTCCGCGGACTTGTCCACGTCCGTGTCCTTGTCCTCGTTCGCGTCGGCGTCCACATCCAGGGACGTGTCCGGCTTCTTCTTGAACGGGACGAACCCCTTGTCCGCCTTCGGCAGCTTGGCGCCGCACTTCTCGCACTTGCGCAGCTTCGAGTCGCCGTGGAAGCTGGCGCCGCACTTCGCGCAGTCCTTGGCGCCCTTGGACACGGTCTCGAACAGGTCGGCCTGGTGGCGGGGCTCGTCCGCGGACTTGTCCGCGTCCTCGTCCGGCTCGTCCACACCCTCGTCCACAGCCTGTGGACCGCGCTTGGCCAGGAACGTGGTCAGCCCGGTGGCGGGGTCGTGGTACCCCCACTCCTCGCCCTCGGCGTGCCAGCGGGCCCACGCGTCCTCGGCGGCCCGCTTGGCCAGGAAGGCGGTACCACTGGTGGCGTCACCGGCCGGGCCGGGCTCGCGCTCCATCCAGTTGTAGCGGGCGGCGTCGTACTCGAACTTCTGGACGTCGTCCTCGTCCTCGTCCGCCTCGTCCGCGTCCGGCTCGTCCTCGGCGTTGGACTCGTCCATCTCGGACGTGTACCGGTCCGAGTCCGCCGGGGGCTCGTCCTTCTTCTTCTTGTCCAGCGTGTCCTCGTCCATGCCCCACAGCTCCTCGGTGAACTCGGCGTTGCCGCCCGCGCTCTTGACCAGCGTGATGCCGCAGTTCTTGTTGGCCGGGCGGTCGACCAGGCTCAGTTCGTGGATGTCGCCGCCGACGATCCGGCCGCCCTTGGCCAGCCGGTCCCGGACGATCTTCGGACTGGAGATGCCGACCGAGTACGCCTGGAGGACACCCTTCTCCACCAGCCGCTTGGCGGTGGGCTCGACAACGAGGGAGCGCACCCAGTGGCCGTCCTCGCCGTCGCCCTTGGCGACCTCGACGCCCTTGCCCGCGGGCAGGTGCTGGGCCGAGTGCATGACGCGAACGTTGCCGCCGGTCTTGAGCCAGGTCTCCAGGGCCTTGCCGGACCATTCGGGGTCGACGATCTGCTGGTCGTGGTCGACGGAGCCGTCCGTCGCCTTACCCCAGACAAGCAGATCCCCATCGTCCGTCTTGTCGACCTTGACGATGGGGAAGCTGACGTACGTGATGGAGTTGTTGTCGAGAAGTTGGGCCATACGCTCCGATCAGGCGGCGGCGACGCTGAGCGCGTGCTCGATGGCCGCTTCGATGAGTGGGTCAAAGGGGCGGGAAGACTTGCCGGTGGCGCGGTTGCGCTCGGCGGCCAGAGCGGCAGCAGCCCCGAGGCTGCCGGAGTGGGTCTTGTCGTTGTCGTGGGAGACGAACCGGACCGGTCGGCCCTTTTTGGTTCGCTGCTCCTGGTGGACCACGATCGCCGAGTAGCGGTCGGAGGGCAACTTCTCGTCCGGGGTCACCCAGGCCGCATCCTGGGCGTTGCTCGGCTTGGGCGCCTTGGACCACACCCGACCGGTCCGGGTCGTCGTGGTGCCGTCTTCGTGCTCGTGGGTCCACGACACCTTGGCGCCCGGCTCCAGCGTGTTCTCCGCGGGCTCCTTGTACTCCCGGGTCCGGGACGCCCGCGGCTTCGGCACGTCCAGGTCGGGGAGTGCGCTCTCCGCCTCCTCGGACTCGATGGCCCGCGGTGCGTTCGGCATGCGCCGCGCCTCGTGGTCCGAACGGTCCCAGTTCACGTCGACCCGGGAGTTGGGAGCCAGCCCCAGCGGCCCGTTGCGGTCAACGTCGGTGCCCTCCAGGTGTGGGCTGGTCCAGCCGCCCCGGGCCCACACCCGGGCGCCACGCGGCCCGTGCTCGACCCTGTCCAGCACGGTGTGTTGCCCCGGGGTGAAGCCGAGCCGGTTGGAGTAGACCGCCATGCCTGGCTTGAGGTCCCGGACCGGGATCTTCTCCGTCCCGCTGCGCAGCGGCGCTTCCTCGGCGGGTAGCCCGCCTGGCTTGTTGCCCGCCCGGATGCGCGCGGCCAGCTCCCAGTCCCGGCCACTACGGTCAAGGCCAAAGGTGCTTTCCAGGCCACTGGCCAGCGACTCCCGGTGCGCCATTTCGGCCTCGTCCCGGGGCGGGACACCGTTCTTGGCCCGCTGGAAGAGGTTCCAGCGCTCGATCGCCTCGTTCAGGTTCTCCCGGTAGATGCTGTTCGGGCCGTCACCGCGCTGGTCGCGGGCCTGGTCGTACACGGCGTCGAGCCGGTCCTGTACCTCCGGGTGCAGGGTGCCGGTCAGGCGGCCGTGGGTGGCCACCACGATGTCGGCCTGTCGGTTGAACTTGGCGGACTTGTCCAGCCCCTCATTGAGGATGTCGGCCCGCTTGTTGACCTCCCGGGCCAGCTCCTTCTCGTGGCCGGTCAGCCGGGTGATGGTGCGCGGCACGCCCGCGGCCCGAGCAATGTCCTTGCCCTCGGTCGACTTGGGCAGCTCGCCGAGCTTGTCGAACTCGGCCCGCATCTGGCCCATGACGTCGGCGTGCTGCTTGCCCACCGCCACCTGGTGCTCGGCGTTTGCGGACGAGAGCGCCTCCTTGGCGTCATCCAGGCGCTTCAGGGCCGCCTCGCGCGTCTTCGTGGCCTCGACCCACTCGCTGGCGTTGCGCCCGTACTCGGCGTCCAACGCCGCCTTGACGCCGCCGTTGTCCCAGGAGGGATTGATGGAGCGCCGGGCCTCCACCCGGTTGCGGATGGCGTCCTCGTGCATCTTCGCGCGCTCGAACTCCACCTGCGCAGCCCGGACGGCCGTAGCCGCCTGGAGGCGCTTCCCGGTCAGCGAAGGGTCGACCTGTGGCGTGATCGCCTCGGCGATCCGCCGGACGTGGGTGTCGCTGGCCTTCGGCGGCAGCAGGTCGACGGCGCCGGAGGGGTCGCCGGAGTTGATCCGGTTCTGTGCCGCCATGCGCCGGGCGTCCTGCCGCTCCCGGAATTCGGTGGCCGCCTGGACGCTGTGCACGCCCCGGTACGCCTTGTCGGCGGCCTCGGCGTGTGCCGCCTTGGTCTCCTTCGAGGCAGCCGGGTCGTTGCGGGTGCGCGTGTGCCGGTGTACCTCGGCGAGGTGGGCCAGCACCCTGTTTCCGGACTCCGGATCGGTAATGGCGTGCATCCGCTCCATGCGGTCGAGGTTGCGCCACGTGCTGTTCGCGGAGTCGTCGGCGTGCGCGGCGCCCGCCGTGCGGTAGGCGTCGTGCAGTTGCTTGACCGCGGCCGGACTGGCCACGCCGGTGCCGTGCGCCGAGCGGTGCAC
>Ga0105250_10000592_pt1 | contig 23708 bp, 13 predicted proteins | sample KBSS54metaG_FD_80425 | JGI IMG/M metagenome (GOLD analysis project Ga0105250, IMG submission 80425) | Switchgrass rhizosphere microbial communities from Kellogg Biological Station, Michigan, USA - KBS S5-4 metaG | ecosystem: Host-associated > Plants > Roots > Rhizosphere > Soil | place...
CTGCCCGGCCACCGTCGGGCGGCACGGCCGCGTGCGTAGCACGAGCGGCGTGCCGAGGCTCGCCTCCAGCGCGCGGACCCGCTGCGTGACGGCGGATGCGGTCACGTGCAGGCGCACGGCGGCCTGCTCGAAGCTGCCGGTGTCGGCGACGGCCAGCAGCGCGGCGGCTTGCTTCGGATCGATCGTCAGAGACATGTACTGGGTTGCATGAGACAGATTGTGTTGCTCAAAGTGATAAAGCCTTGGGGGGCTATGGTGCCATGGGGAACCAAACTGTCACCGATTCGGCAGTTGTGACGGCTGTTTCCGACGAAGGTTTTCACAACGACAACCCTTGAGTCAATTGGGTCACAGAAGGGTTGTCGAATGCAGACTGAAATATATTTGTAAGACATTGATTTGCCTGACAATTATTGATGCTCGCCGAAAATCCCATGTGGTACGATTCCGCGCCATAAAACTAGCAAACCGCGATATGTCGTTCCGGGATTTTTCGGCGCGACACAACAACAAGCCTTCGCAGAGGCGTAGATGACCAGTAACAAGAAAGTGCAGCGTGCCGGGGTCGTGCGCGTTGCACAACAACAACTGGCACGCGAGTCGGCGTGCACGAACTATCGATTTGCAGGACCGGCATGTGATGAGACCGCGCGTCCGCTGTGGATGCGTGGCGTTGCGGCCGTGATGGCGGTCGTGATGTATTTCGCGCCGGCCGTGTTTCTTGCCGATGAAACCGCGCACGCGGCACCGATCGTCGATCCTCGTGCGCCGATTCCCTTCCAGCCTACGATCACGCAGACCAGCTCTGGCGTGCCGGCTATCAACATTCCAACACCCAATGCCAACGGGATCAGTGTTGGACAGTACCAGTCGTTCAACGTAGGGCCTCAAGGTCTCGTGCTGAACAACAGCACGGTGGCGGGGACGCCGCTGCTGGGCGGCACGCTGGGCGCGAATCCGAATCTGAATGGTCGGCCGGCAACTACGATCGTCAATCAGGTCACATCGACGGGGCCTGCGGCTTCATTGTATGGCCCGCTTGAAGTCTTCGGATCGCCTGCGGCTGTCGTCGTCGCGTCTCCGAATGGTCTCAGCGTCAATGGATTGAGCGTCACGAACGTGACGAATTTGACGCTCACCACTGGCACGCCGCAATTTCTCACCGGCGTCGGTGGCATCGCAACCGATTTTGCGCACGCAGGCGCACTCGCGTACAACGTCACGTCGGGCAACATCTCGATCGACGGACCCGCCGGCAATGACGGCACGCCCGGCGCGGGGATCGAGGGGACTGTCGGGAACATCGATCTCGTCGGCCAAAGCATCAGCATTCACGCCCCGTTGAGAGCCGACCAGCGTGTGAACGTGGTCACCGGTAACCAGCTCGTGACGCCGACATCGTCGGACGCGACCGGCATCACGTACGGGACGGCTGCGAACGGCGCGGCCAACACGGCTGCCGCGATCGGCAAGAGCATCGCGGTTGACGCGAGCCAATACGGATCTGTCACGTCGGGCACCGTCTACATCGTGTCCACAGCGGCCGGCATGGGCGTGAACACGCAAGGCCCGTTGTCGGCAACGGCGGGGAACGTAGTCGTCAACGCGAACGGTGACGTGTCCGTCGGACAAACGTTTGCCAATCAGAACGTCAATCTGACCAGTGCGGGCAACACGGCGATCAACGGCACGGGCCTCGCGAACCAGAACTATACGGTGGCAGCGAACGGCGACATCAACGCGCCGGGCTCGGTATCCGCTGGCCAGAACGTCACGATGACGGCTGGCGGTAATCTGAACGCCGCATCAGTTGCGGCAAACGGCGCGGCCAATCTCACGGCCGGTCAGTCGATGACGATCGACTCGCTGACGGCGCACGACATTGCGCTGCAGACGACCAACGGCGATCTTACGGTCGGCGGCTTGAGCGCACCGGGCACTGTGTCTGCCAAGGCCGGGCGGGATCTGACGGTCAATGGCGCGGTGCAAGGTGGCAGCACGGTCGCGCTGACGGGCGCGCGCAACTCGACTGTGAACGGGCGGGTATCGGGCGTAGGCGACACCACGATTGCCGCGCAAACAGGTTCGGCGACCGTGAACGGCAATGCGTTGTCGAATGGGGCTCTGTCCGTGACGGCAGGCCAGAATGCGGCGGTTGGTGGCACGGTGCAGGCACAAGGGCCGGTGTCGATTGCGGCACAAGCCGGCTCGATTACGGGTCAAGGCAATGTCTCGTCGTCGCAGGGTGCGGTCGATCTGAATGCCGGACAGGCAATTGCGCTCACTGGCGCAGTACAGAGCGGCAGCACGGTCAACGCCACAGCCGGCAAGAACGCGAGTTTTGGCGGCACGGTGTCCGCACCGGGCGCGGTGACGATTCAGGCGGGGCAGGACACGACCGTTGGTGGCGACGTCACGAGCGGCGGCGCCCTGAGCGTGACGTCGGGCGGCAATACGGACGTGCAGGGAACGGCCGCGTCGATCGGCAACATGACCTTGGCGGCCAACAGCGGCTCGTTGACGACAACCGGTGACGTGGTCTCACTCGGAGCGTTGAACGCAACAGGCCAACAGGGTGTCAGTCTGGGCGGCACGGTCTACAGCGGCGGCAACGCCCAGATTGGTTCGACGGCAGGTAATGTCGCGGTAGCTGGCACGGTGTCGACTCCTGGCACGATCAACATCAATGCCGGGCAGGATGCGACAGTTGCCGGGACACTGCATAGCGGGCAAACCGCGACGATCGCCGCGACGCGCGACGTGAACCTGAACGGTGGCGTCGAGGTTGATAACGCTAGCAATGCAAACGTCACGGCAGGTCGCGATATCACTGGCACGGGCGCCATGAGCGTGGCGAACGACACGACACTCAACGCCGGCAATAACATCGCCGTGTCTGGCGCGATTCAGACAGGCAACAATTTGACTGCAAGCGCCGGCCAGAACCTCGCTGTCGGCGGGGCGACGGCCGTTGGCAACAGCTCGCTGACCGCGACCAACGGTAGCGCGACGCTGACTGGCAATGCGTTGTCGGGCGGCACGACGGCGATCACCGCCGGCACGGACGTGAACGCTCAGGGTAGCGTCAAGAGCCTCGGCGACCTTGCCGTGACCGAGAGAAGTGGTAGCTTGACTGCGGGCGGTCCGGTGGCGACCGGCGGCAATGCAACGTTGGGCGCTGGTCAGAGCATGACGCTGAATGGCCAGACGACCGTGTCGAAGGATGCGTCGCTCACGGCCGCGAACATCACGACGCAGGGCGTCGCGGTCGGCGGCAATCTGACCGCGAACGCGAGCAACAATCTCGATACGTCCGCCGGGCAGCTCAATGCCGCGTTTGACTCGAACGCGCCGGCGCTGTCGGTGGGTGGCAACGCATCGCTCTCTGGTGCGCATGTCACGACGGCAAATGCGGTGGTTGGCGGCACGACGACAATCACCGGCACGCAGAGCGTCACGACGGGTGGCACCGCTGCGTTCAAGGGGGGCGCAACGCTGGCTGGCGGGACGGTCACGAATGTCGGAACGCAGCTCTCGGGCGGTAACCTGACAGTCTCGGGTTCTGACGTCAGCAACACCGGTACGATGTCGTCGCTGGCCGCCACCACCGTGAACGCAGCGAATCTGGCGAACAGCGGCTCGATTTACGGTGCGACCACCGGCCTGACTGTGTCGGGCACCACAACGAACTCGGGGTCGCTGCTCGCGACGACCGCGCTCAATCTGACGACGAACGCGTTGAGCAACCGCAACGGACTCATTTTTGCAGGCGACGTCAACAACCAAACTGCTCCGACCGGCAACGTGACCGTCACGGTGAACGGCGGCAATGGGACCTATGACAATACCTCGGGCCAAATTCTTGCCCAGCACGACCTGACGCTGAATCTGCCGAATCAGGCGTTTGATCCGTCGGCCGCCTCCGCGGGCATGATCAATCTCGGCAATGCGCTGACGATCAACGCGCAGCAGATCAACAACTCGGGGACGTGGGCGATGCCCGGCAACAGCGTCGCGCTGAATGCCGCGCAGGGCATGACGAACACCGGAACGATCAGCAAGGCAGGCGACATCACGCTGTCGACGAACGGGACTTTGACGAACAGCGGAACGATCTCGTCCGGCAACAACGTGAATCTGTCGGGCACGATCGTGAACCAGTCCGGCGGCACGATCACGGCAAATCAGGACGTCAATCTTGCTGGCGTCGTGACCAACGGGGGAACGGTCAGCGCCGTGCGTGACGTCAACTTGTCGGGCAGCAGCTACGACAATACGGGCGCTTTATCGAAAGCGGGCCGCGATCTGAACGCGTCGCTATCAGGTGACCTCGTCAACGTCGGCGGCACGATCTCCGCGCAGAACAACGCGACCATCAACGCGGCCAACGTCAATAACAGTCGGGCTGGCGGCAATACCACCAGCACTACGACCACCACGACGGATATCAATACGGCCGGCCTGGGCGCGGATCTGCTCGCCTCGCCGATGGGTACGGTCACGTTCAGCTTCACGTACGAGAATATCGTCAGTGGCGCCGTGTCGACCGACTCGGCGACGGTGACCGGCCGCGTCGGCGACCTTCAGCCGGCGAGCGCGACGTCGATGAGCGCGCCGGACATCAGCAGCGGCACTCTGTACGGCGTCGCGTTGCCGACCGTCACCCGCACGACGACCTCGACGCAGGCCAGCGGCGCCGCTGGCGTGATTGCCGCGGGGCAGGACCTGTCGATTACCACTGGGACGCTGAACAACCACGGCAGCACGATTTCGGCCGGCCACGACGCGACGTTGAACGTCGCGTCGCTCGACAATGGCGGCGACGCGAAGGTGACGACGATCACCGACAGCATCGACGCAGCCTCCTATACGGCGTTCCTCACGCAACTGAAGGCCGCCTATTCGGCGGGTACGTTGACGGTATTTCCTGGCCTGATTTCGCCGGGGAACATGCAGGTCGATCCGGCACGGACGGCTACCGCGAACATCACGCCGGGACAAGTCAGCGCGCCTGCGCTGCAGACGTCGACGATCACGTCCTACACGAGCCAGGACGCGGGCCAGATTGTCGCCGGCAACAATCTGAATCTGAACGGAACGGGCGCCAGCCTCACGAATGCCGGCAATCTGTACGCTGGCCAGGATCTGACGATCCACGCGAATGCGTTCACGAATCAGGGCTATCACACTAGCAACGTCACGTCGAAGGTCGGCTGCGCTGCGGGGGTATCGGACGCGCAGTGCGCCTACCACTACGAGACGCAGGCCTATCCGAGCAGTTTCGTGTATGACCGACCGGGGCAGTCGTTCACCGATGCGCTGCCGTACATGCAGCTGACCTACCACAGCCAGTCGACAGTCGGTTTCTCGTATGGGCCGCACAACGATTCGATCGGCATCTATGGTGACCAGACATCGACGCAGTCGTACAGCTATACACAAGCCAACAATACAGTCTTCGCCGGCCGCGATCTGACGATCGCCGCGCCAACGGTTTCGAACAACTACGGCAATCTACTGGCTGGCCGCGATGTCGTGATCGGCGGTGCCGGCACGAGCCGCGACAACACGGATCCGGCCAATCCGCGAACCACCTTGACGCAGGGCGCGAGCGTCACGAATTCCTCGGGAAACATCCAAGCCGGTCGCGACATCGCGATGAGTACCGCGGCGCTGACGAACACATTGGCAGCACCGCAGCAGGTCTATCAGAACTACGGCACGACCGCGCGCTACGGCTGTAGCGGTGCATTCCAACACTACTGTGATGCCTTCGTCGACATGCAGTCGGGCAATGCATCGACGATCTCCGCAAACCGCAATCTGTCGATCAGCGCAGGCAGCGTGACCAATACGGGCAGCCTGATCACGGCGGGTAGCCAGGCTACGGTCACGGCTGCATCGACCGTCACGAACCAGGACCAGACGCTGAATGCATACTGGCATGATGGGTTCTATGGCGGCATCGTTGGCGGTTCGCCGCCGCCGGACAATTTCGGATGCGGGAGCACCGGTACCTGTTCGACGCTGTTCGGCAGCGCGTATCAAGCCGGTGCGGGCATTCAGCCGCCGACGCCGTACAAGAGTCTGCCGGGCACGATCCAAGCCCCGTCACTGAGTGTGACGGCGGGTGGCGCCGTTCAGAACTCCGGCAACGTCATGGGGCAACAGGTTTCGGTGACTGGCGCGACGCTCGTGAACGGCCTTACGTCGCCGAACGTCTATACGCCCCAGCCGACCGCTTCCCAGCAAGTGATCCCACTTGGCCCCGTCGGCGTGCCGGCAAGCGCAGGCACGGCGCAGAATGGCGCAAACACCGTTGCAAATTCGATGATTCAGTCGTCGGTTGTGGCCGGCGCGGTATCGAACGGGCCGTCCACGGCGATTACATCTAAAACCGTCGGCACACCGCACAACCCGACAGTGCCGTCGTCCAGTACGCCACAGGGCGGCACCGTCCGAACTATCGCCACAGCGAATCCGAACCCGACCTACCTGATCAACAACCCGGCATCGCAGGTGATCGGCGGTGTTGGCCCGTCCGACCTGATCGCGAACCTGCCGGCTAATTTGCGGCCGGGCTCGACGCTGTTTTACTACGACCCGTTCAGCGAAAACCAGCTGCTGCAGCAGGCCGCGCTCGCGCAAACGGGCACGGCGAGTTTCGTCGACGGGTTGAAGTACGACAACCAGAATCAGAAGTCGGTGACGGACCAAGAGAAGTCCGTGCTGTACGGCAATGCGATCGCGTATGCGAAGGCGAACAACATCGCGCTCGGGACGGCGCTTTCTTCGCAGCAGATCGCGTCGCTCGATGCGCCGATGCTCTGGTACGTCGAAGAAACCGTGCCGGAGCCGGGGTGCACGGCGACGGGTGTGGCGAGCTGCCCGACCGTAACTGCATTGATGCCGCAGATCTATCTGCCGCAGAACTACGCGGTGGTTCAGCACGACGGCACGATTACTGGCCAGGACGTGTCGCTGGTCGCGACGAACAAGGGTTCGATTACCAACACCGGCACCATCACCGCGACCGGCACGTTGTCGATCGATGCCGGTACGGTGACCAATCAGCAGCGCTCCACCGACGTCGGCACGATCTACACATATATGCCGGACGTGATGGGCCTGCTGACCACGACCGGGACCGTGACGCAGCAAGGCGGCTTCATGTCGGCCGCGAACTACAACCTGAATGTCGATCGCCTGAATCAGGTTGGCGGTGCGCTTCAGAAGCTCGATCCGAATGGGCAGGTCAATGCGGCCGCAACGGCGGATCAGCTCGCGGCGCTCAAGAGCCAGCTCGGTGGGAGTTTCACGCAGAGCACGGTTAGCGACAACCTGCATACGAGCTTCAAATCACTGGCGGATAGCCCGGGCCTGTTCGAGCAGATCGGGATGGCCGTGACAGCCGTGGTGGCGTCGTTTATCACTGCAGGTGCGGCCAGTGCATTCATGGCCGCCGGTGGAGTCGCGATGGCCGGAACGGTCGGCGGCTCGATGGTTTCTGCGGGCGTCGGTGGCTTCAGCGCAAGCGCCATTTCGCAGGCGAGTACCGGGCAGTTCAGCTTGACGGCGGCTCTCGAGGGTGGCGCGACGGCCGCCATCACTGCCGGTCTGACGAACGGCATTACCTATTCGCCGGACGCTGGCGTGGGTTGGGCGGGTCTCAGTGGACAGATCGGCGACAACAGTCTGTCCGCGCTCGCAGGCGTGAAGAATGTGGGCGGCGCCATCGTTCCGCAGGCCGGCGCATCGACGGCAACGTCGCTCGGACAAACCGCGCTTGCGCTGGGCGCCGAGGCGACGATCCAGGCCGGGGTGCAGACGGCGATCCAGGGTGGCAGCTTCCTGACGAACCTTCGCAATAGTGCCGTGGCGGACGTTGCTGCGGCAGCGGCGTACTCGATTGGCAATGTAGCGAATATTCCGGGATCTCCGATCGAGGTCGGCACACCGAGTTATTGGTTGGCGCATGCGGCACTCGGTTGTGCTGCGGGTGCGGCGACGGGGCAGGGATGCGGAGGCGGGGCCATCGGCGGGGCAGTGAGCGCGATCATCGCGCCGTCGTTGGTCAATCAGTTCGGTGGCGCTGGCAACCTCGACCAGGGCGGCCTAGCTGCACTGTCATCCATCGTTATGGCGGCTAGTGGTGGACTTGCCGCTATTGCTGGTCAGAACGTCCAGGGCGCGATGAGCGCAGGTCAAAACGAAGCCCTGAATAATTCTGCCCTGAAGCACCCTGGTGTGCACGGAGATGAGACGGGCGGTAAGCATGGGCTGAGCGTTGATGTAGAAAAGGACGTACTTGAGATTGCCCCCGACAGCAAAGCTCATGCGGCAGGGTTCCCGAATGGAGCCGAACCAGAGACCTTCACTGTCGGCAATGGTGTACTTGCCGCGAATCTCGGGTCGGTTGCGAGCGGCTCACAATCTCCAATGGCTAGCGGAAAGGACGTGGAAGCGGGGCAATTGAATGCCCTACAATCGGTTGGAAAAATCACATTCCAGCCGAGCCTGGACCAAGTTAACAGTGCCGCGTTCCGGCTCATCGTGGGACAAGCCAAGTACACACCTAGTGGCTCGTTGGTTAGCACGATTTACGATGGGTCAACGGCTACCGGTCTAGCAGAGCTCAAGAACGGAGCAAGTTCACTCGGGTCAACATATCAGTTGAGATTGCAGACGTATGGCGCGGTGGTTAATGGAACTCCGTTTACAATTTACACGAGTCGCCCTGTCAATCCGACATTTGGACAGTATCTGAATAATTGGGGTGTTACGGTTAAACCATTGCCAAAAAATAGGTGATCGCTGTGGAATTTCGATATACCCAACACCAAGTTGCGCGGAGTGCAATGCCAGACGCTGTTATATTTAACAAAATGTATCTGATAAAGAATGTTTCAAATTTGCGGGCTACATATCAGATCAGACTTCTTGCATTTCGTGCGGTTAATGAGGGAACGCATTTGGTTATTCGAGTGCCTATAGCGTGCAAATTCGATAGGTCGTTGACTGAGCTGATGAAGCTTTGCGGTCGACGACGAGTAACTCGGGAGAATTTCTGATGGGCCTTTATCTTTGTATTTTTGATGGCGACGATGAAGTCGAAGGTGTCGAGGTTGGCCCATATGCTGACTTTGACAATCTAAGGCAGTACATTGTGCGGGAGCTTGAGGGTGGCATGGCAGGAAGCCGGTTTCCCGTTTTCATTCTCCATTCGGATTGCGATGGGGAGTGGACATCGAAGGAGTGCGTAATGCTGGAAAAGGAATTGGATGAGGTCATCCGCAGTATGAAGAAAAAGGATTCGGTTCCGTTTTCTTCTGATTGGCAAAGCGGTATAGCGAAGCGGCTGGGTGCTTCCCCTGCAAATGCTTTTGAATCATTTATTGACGTCGATGGGGAATTCGTTTTGGGAAGGATTCGCGACCTTGCATCGATTGCCTCGCTGCGAGATCTTTCCATCATTTTTCAGTAGCGATTTTTTGCGCCAACCGTTAGCGGGATGCCTCTGGTGACATCAGAATATTTTTGAGAAAATGATAATTAATAACATCTCACGGGGTCTTATTTTGGCTTGGGCTAATCTGGCGGGACTGGCCCAAGCGTCCGGCATTGTCACCGATGGCGGCACAGCAACGACGGTGTCAACCGGCGCAACCGGCCGCCGGACCGTCAACATTGCTCCGGCCATCGGCGGCGTCTCGAATAACACCTACTCGTCCTTCAACGTCTCGAAAGCCGGCGCCGACCTCAACAACGTCGGCATCAACGCACGCACGATCGTCAATCAGGTCACGAGCACGAACCCGTCGCTGATTCAGGGCAACATCAATGTCCTCGGCCCGCGCGCGAACGTCATCTTGGCAAATCCGAACGGCGTCACTGTCGACGGCGGGAGCTTCACGAACACGGGCCACGTCGTACTGTCGACAGGGCAGGTGAGCTTCAGTGATCTCACACTCGCACCCGGCGTCGTACAGCGCAACGTCGTGCTCACGACCGATCGCGGCGCGATCACGATCGGTCCCGGTGGATTGTCCGGCACCCTAGTCAACCTCGACCTGATCGCCAAGCAATTGAGCATCAACGGCCCCGTCACGAACGACTTCACCAGTTCGACGAGCGGCATTCGCGCGATCGCTGGCGACAGCAAGACGACCTATGACACCAGCTTCTCCCCATCCGACAACGGTCACGACTGGCTGATCGGCACGTCCTCTCCGGGCACAAAAAGCAATGCCGTCGCCGTCGACATCACCGCAGCCGGTGGTCTGACGGCCGGTCGCGTGCAATTGATCGTCACCGACCAAGGCGCGGGCGTACGCAGCCTCGGCAAGATCTACGCGAACGCCGGCGACGTTGTAGTCGCGGCGAACGGCGACATTACGGTCGCGGATGGTTCCCTGAAGGCGGAGCGCGATATCGTGCTCACGACGCCGGGAGCCGTGTCGTTGACGGGCGCCCAGGTGACTGCGGCAAACAATGCCACCATTCAGGCGGGCAACATTGCGCTGTCTGACGACACCATCGGTCAAACCACCCTGACCGCCGGCAATACGGTCAGCTTGACGAGCAGCGGCGCGATCACCAACACGGGCAGCCTGATCCAGGCGGGCACGACGGCGAGCGACGGCACCACGACCGGCGGCGACGTGATTCTCACCGCGGCAGGTGACATCACGAACAGCTCGAGCGCGAACAACCTCGGGATCATCTTTGCGGCCAACGGCCAGACGAAGCTGACCGCTGGCGGCAACATCATTAACGACAACGCCCGCATCCTGTCAAACGGCGCAGTAAGCCTCGACGCAGCCGGCGACGTACGGAACATCATCGACCATACTGGCGGCACGAATGGCGGCCAGCCGACCGCCTACACGGACCGCGGCGGCAGCTTCCTGTTCTTCACGCACACGACGAGCGGCTTCAACGTCGACTATGGCACCGTCAGTAATCCCGACCAGCTCGCCTATATCGCGGCCGTGCACGGCCCGGTGACGATCACGAGTCGGAACTTCACGAATGCCGGCGGAATCGTTCAATCGAACGAAGGTGACGTCAACATTGCCGCGCAAAATAACTTTACCAATGCCGCGGTCTTCACGGGACAAGCCAGCTATACGCGTAGTTGCTGGATTTTCTGCCATGCCGACGCGTCGAGTAATGTCACGCCGTACGGCGGCACGATTCAGGCCGGCGGCAACATCGGCATCAAGGCGGGCGCGGTGGCCCGCAACGTCGGCGGCAATGTTTTCGCAACCGGCAACATCAAGGTCGACGCCCCCGTCACCTATGCGCAAGGCGTGACCGGCTACTCGGCCATTAACCAGCATCGCGGTTTCAAGGCGTTCTTCGGCAGCAACTGGGCGCAGATCATCGCGATGGATATTGGCGGCGGCTTCACCGCGAACGGCAGCGTGACGCTGACGGGCGATGGCGTGATCGACGGCGGCTCGTTCAGCGGCGGGAAGGGCGTCACGGCGGCCGGCGGTATCACCACGGTGCGCGCACCATCGCGCACGCCCGTCCAGATCGACCAGCATCTCGGCCTGACGACGTGGTGGTGGCGATGATGAACCGTGGCACATCGATCGTACTGGTATCGATCTCCGCTGCGCTGCTGGCGACGCTGGTCATTGTGCTGGCGACAGCCCCTGAGCCTTCAACGAAAACCATTGCGCCGGCCGGCGCACAGCATCACGCCAGTCGGGGTTGACGATGCGAGTTTCATTCAAATGGTGGCTGGGAACACTCCCGGCCCTCGCGGCGATGCATGCGTCCGTTTTTGCGCAGACCACGCCCGCGCCGGCCGTTCGCCCGATTCAGGATCCGGCGCAACTGATCATCGAACAACAGCGCGAGCAGGCGCGGCAACGCCAGCTTGATCAACCGCCCGCATCGATCACGGTCGCGCCGACGACAGGGACGTCGCTCGACATTCCTCCCGGTACGCCTGTCGAATCGATCATCGAGACGGGGCCGACCTTTGCCGTGAAGCGAATCGAGCTGCAAACGCCCGACGGCAAACCGTTCGATCCGCCGCGCGGCATCTCGACCAAGCAACTCGATGTCATTGTGAAATCGTTCGTCGACCATGAGCTTGGTGCGCACCGCATCAACGTATTGCTGAAGAGGATTACTGACGTATTCATCGAGCGCGGCTACGTCACGACCCGCGCGCTGCTCGGCCCGCAGAATCTCGCGACCGGCACGCTCAAGGTCACGATTCAACTCGGCGTGATCGAAGCTTTCACGGTCAACGGCAAGCCGATTCATCGGCTCAAGGCGGGTGAATCGTCGGCGGGTGGCGGCTGGTTTACGGACGCCGGCTACGAGAACGCGTTTCCGACGTCGTCCGGCGATCCGCTGCGTTTGTCGGACATCGATCAGGGTGTCGCGCAGATCAATCGACTGCGTCGCAACCAAGCGACCGTCCAGATCCTGCCCGGCCAGAATCCCGGCGAATCGATTGTTGACATCGGCAACAAGCCGGGCGATCGCCTCTACTACACGTTGGGCGTCGACAACTACGGCAGCTCGGCCACGGGCGTGACACGCTATCGCGCAGGCGTCGAGGCCGACAACCTGCTCGGCCTGCAGGAGTCGTTGAGCCTGAATTACCTCGACAGCCTCGACAGCAACGCGATCGTCGGTTCGTTCGCGGTGCCGTTCGGCCGCCATACGTTCAGCTACACGATTTCCGATTCGGAATATCAGCAGCTGATCGGCACGACCGCGCTTGAATACGGCCGCACGCTTTCGCACATCTTCGGCTGGAATTATCTGGTCAGCCGCAGTGTGAGCGACATCACGAGCGTCGACGCCACGGTGTCCTGGCGGCGCACCGACCGTGAAGTCAACGGCATCGATCTGGATCCGCAGCGTGTCGCCGTGTTCAGGCTCGGCGGCAGCTGGCTGCATAAGTTCGTGATGAACGACGCGCAGGGCAATTTCACGGTCAACGGCGGAGTGTCGCAGGGGCTGCCGTGGTTTGGTGCAAATCACGATCCCCACGGCATCACGCGGGATGAGGCGCATAGCCAGTTCACGAAGGTGGATGCAACCGCCGCCTTCACGTTGCCGTTGCCGAAGATCGGCCGTGCGCTGCTCGCATACCGGGGCGTGCTCGGCGGGCAATATACGAACATGGCGCTATTCGGATCGGAGCAACTGTATCTCGGCGGCATGGACACGATACGCGGCTTCCGATCCGGCGAGATCGCCGGCGATCGTGGGTTCTACTCGCGCAACGAACTCGCCTGGGTGAACGCGCCGGCGTGGAAGGACGGTCGAATTGAACCGTATGTCTTCGTCGATGCAGGCAAGGCGAGCCTCGTGGCAATACCAGGTTTCCCGACGCTTGCCGGTGCTGGCGGGGGGCTGCGTGTGCAATGGCAGTGGCATAAGCAGTCCCTGTCCGGTGAGCTGCTGGTTGGCCGTGCATTGGTGCAACCAGCCGCGCTTGGTAGCAAGGCGAAGCTGGTGCTCGGAACGTTGAACTGGTTTTACTAGGCGAGTTTGGTTTGTGTCCTATCCCTTCTTCGGGCGGACACTTCGCGCAGCGGCTTTGACTGCTGCGCTCTCTTCTTCAAGCAGGAGCGGCAGGCATGCAAATGACATTCAATCGAATCTTGATCGCGACGGCGATCGCTTGGCAGATGGCGCTGCCTGTACAGGCTCAAGCCGAATCCGCGTCGCTGCCGGCCGGTAGTGTCGCGACGGTCAACGGTACGCCGATCACGGACGCTGAAGTCAACGCGGTGCTTCAGGCTTCAAAGCAGCCAGATACGCCGCAAATCCGGCAGGCGATCAAGAACCAGCTGATCGCGCACGTGTTGATTCAGCAGGCGGCCGAGAAGGCGAAGTACGGTGGCAAGCCCGAGGTGCAGGCAGCAATGCAGGTGGCGAAGGCCAACGCCGAGGCGCAGCTGTATCTGAAGGACAACATCAAACCGTCCCCGGTGACGGATGCACAAGTGAAGGCGCGCTACGACGAGATCGTCGGGTCGCTCGGCAAGGAAGAGGTGAAACCCAGCATCATTGTTGTGAAGGATGCGGCGACGGCGGCCACCGTGCTCGCGCAATTGAAAGCCGGGCAGACGTTCGAGGCGCTGGCTCGTCAGTACAGTCAGGCCCCGACCGCCGGGGCGGGTGGGGAACTGCCGTGGGTTAGCTTCAAGATGCCGTTGGTGGAAGGCAACACACAGGGTCTGCCGCTTCCGGTCGCGCAGGCGATGACGAAACTGCCGGCCGGTGGCGTGACGGCTGATTCCATTCCACTCGCTAACGGAGCGCGTGCAATCGTCAAGATCGATGCCAAGCGGCCGACGCAGGTGCCGGCCTATGACACTGCGCAGTCGACGATCCGGCAGCAATTGCAGGCGCTCGCGTTTGAGAAGGCGACAGCTGAACTGGTGGGGGGACTGCTGAAGGACGCGAAGATTCAGCAGCAGTAAGAGCGGGGGCGGCTGTCAACCGCCGGGTCCATTGTGTACAACTGGCACGTCAGCGTTACGGAAACAATCATATGCCCGCTGATTCCGCACTTCACTCAAGCTGGAGCAGAAGCTCGGAGTATCTTCGTGAGGCCCGAGCCCATATCTCGGAAACGGCCGAAGGAGTATGTGCGGATGAGATCGCCGAATTTGAAGAACTCCTGAACCACAACGAACTTGAATTGGCACTGGACGCCATCGAGGCTGCTTTCGACAAGGGGGACGGCGCCAACTGGCGCGTACTGGAGTATATGGCCAAGGCAGCGTTGAGTATGGGATTGGTCGATCGACAGAGGATGTACGACCACCGACTAACGGAAGCGCGAGGCTGGAGCTACCGGACATCGCTAGCCAAATACCGCTCGCCTTGATCTCGTGACAGCGAGCTTGAGTCGGTCGACTGCAGCCGTAGATGGGCTCACCAGCCAACTACTTGCTACCGCTGGTCGGGCCATTACGAAACTGTCGCTGTGTCTGACGCTCCCGACGGCGGAGGCGCTGTTCGAATGAAGGTGAGCAATGATTGAAGGTAAATCGCGTTCCGGAAGCGTGGCAATTGGCGTAATGAAGGCGCTTCACATGCTGAGCGCTGACAATCACCCGACGACGCTCGATGCGATCACTGATTGGCTCGGCAAATCAGAGAATTTCTACTATGACGACTGGCTGATCGTTGGTGGCCGCAGCGCAAAGCAATACATTGATGACATTCTTGAGGATCTGCGCGAGCTTGGCGTCGTTTACCGCGTCGAACAGAATACGGCACTTCATCCGCAGACGAACATCGAATGGAAGCCGCGTCTTTGGTGAGCGATGTGAGACTAACAATTAAAAATCAAATATTTGCACGTCTTTGTCTCTGATCGATCTCATCGCCATATCGACGCCATTCCTGTGAACGTAAGACGAGAACAGGCGACAGTTAAGGCAGTGCCCGCGACGCTGCGGGCGCGGCGTACAGTCCCGCCGTGTGCAACGATGGCGGTGCCGCGTGCGTTTTGAACTACGCTGTAGAAACGCGCGCCCCGCGCGCCGGTGACCCATGCGAGCCGGCTTGCACCATCCACCATCCACACAACCCACACCCCCAGCCGACGGAGCAACTTCCCAATGATCTTCCGGCAACTTTTCGACCCGCAATCGTCGACCTACACCTATCTGCTCGCCGATCCCGCGTCGCGCGAAGCGCTGCTGATCGATCCCGTGTTCGAGCAGGTGCGCCGCGACGCGGCGCTGCTCGACGAGCTCGGGCTGCGGCTCGTCGCGACCGTCGACACCCACGTGCACGCCGATCACGTGACGGGTGCATGGCTGCTGAAGCAGCGCACTGGAAGCACGATCGCGATTTCGGCCGCCAGCGGCGCGCTGGGCGCCGACCGCTACCTCAACGACGGCGACCGCTGCGCATTCGGCACGCGCTACCTGACCGTGCGCGCGACGCCGGGCCATACGAGCGGCTGCATCAGCCTCGTGCTCGACGACGAATCGATAGCGTTCACCGGCGACTGCCTGCTGATTCGCGGCACCGGCCGCACCGACTTCCAGCAGGGCGACCCGCGAGCGCTGTATCGCGCGGTGCACGGCCGGCTCTTCACGCTGCCTGCCGCCTGCCTGCTGTATCCCGCGCACGACTATCGCGGGCTGACGGTGACGAGCGTCGGCGAGGAGCGCCGCTTCAATCCGCGCCTCGGCGGCGATCTCAGCGAAGACGATTTCGCCGGCTACATGCGCAACCTCGGGCTCGCCCACCCGCGCCAGATCGACGTCGCGGTGCCCGCGAACCTGCAGTGCGGCGTCGCCGCGAACGCGCCCGATACGCATGCGGCGCCCGACTGGGCGCCGCTCGTCTACACGTTCGCCGGTTTCTGGGAAATCGATCCGCAGTGGCTCGAGGATCACCTGCCGGCGGTGCAGGTCGTCGACGTGCGCGAGCCCGACGAATTCACCGGCCCGCTCGGCCACCTGCCCGGCGCGACACCGATCCCGCTCGGCGAACTGGCCGCGCGCACCGGCGAACTGGCGCGCGACCGGCCGATCGTGACCGTGTGCCGCGCCGGCGGCCGCTCCGCGCAGGCGACGGTGATTCTGTTGAAGGCCGGGTTCGACGCCGTCGCGAACCTCGGCGGCGGGATGCTGCGGTGGCGTGGCGAAGGCCGCGTCGTGATGGACGGCCGGTCGTAGCGGTGCGAAGCCGCGCAACGAAAAAAATCTGGATCGATGTCGAATCGGCGTGGCGCCGTTCGTCGTCCAGTTATCCGATCACATGGCGCCGCATGACGCGGTGCCGACACCCTGAGAGACCCCGCGATGACACCGACGCTTTACGCCCATCCGTTTTCCTCCTACTGCCAGAAGGTGCTGACCGCGCTGTACGAAAACGGCACGCCGTTCGACTATCGCGTGCTCGCGCACGACGATCCGAAGCCGATGCAGGAACTGGCTGCGCTGTGGCCGCTGAAGCGGTTCCCCGTGCTCGTCGACGCGGGCCGCCCCGTGATCGAGGCGACGATCATCATCGAGTACCTCGACCTCTACCATCCGGGCCCCGTTCGGCTGGTGCCCGACGACCGGCGCGCGGCGCTGGAAGTGCGGACGATGGATCGTTTCTTCGACAACTATGTATCGACGCCGCAGCAAAAGGTCGTGCACGACGCGCTGCGGCCGGAGCACGAGCGCGATGCGCGGGGTGTCGCCGATGCGCGTGCGATGCTCGAAACGTCGTACGCGTGGCTGGATCGAACGATGGGCGATCGCGAATGGGCGGCCGGCGACCGCTTCAGCCTCGCCGACTGCGGCGCGGCGCCGTTCCTGTTCTACGCGGACTGGACGCACCGGATCGATCCGTCGTTCGCGAACGTGATCGCGTATCGCAAGCGGCTGCTGGCGCGGCCGTCGTTCGCGCGTGCAGTCGACGAAGCGCGGCCGTACCGCGCGTTCTTCCCGCTCGGCGCACCCGATCGCGACTGACGTTGGCGGCCGCGATCGCTGCGGCGAAAGCGACGCGGGCGGCGGCATGCGCAGGACGCGACGCCGCCGCGCAGGGCCGGCAACGCGTGCCCGGACGTCGTGACGACAGCAGCGGATGCATCGCGGCGCCGTCCCGTTACATCGTCGTGTGCTTGACCGACTGCGCGAGCGTCAGCAGTTCGTCGAACTGCGTGATCAGCTCGAAGCACAGCAGGAACGCGAGCGTATAGGCCGGCGCGGGGAAGCGCCGGATCGCCTCCAGCACCTGCGGCGCGAAGCGCGCGCGAATTGCATCGCGCGTCAGCAGCCATGCGAGCGCGATGCCGATCGCCGCGCCGGCGATCAGGTCGGTCGGGTAGTGAAAGCCGAGATACGCACGCGGCACGCAGATGAACACGACCGCATATAGCAGCGCGAGCACGCCGACGCGGCGCGCGATGATGAAGATCCCGGTCGCGATCGCCATCCACAACATCGCGTGGTCGCTCGGAAACGAGCTCCATGCCTGCAGCGTGGCCGCGCGCAGTTCCTCTGACGGGAAGTGCAGGTGCAGGTCGGGGTTGTAGATCGGTCGCACGCGGAACGGCAGGGTTTTCGCGAGCAATCGGCCGAACGCGAGCGCGACGAGCCCGCTCGCGACGGTCGCGATGACCAGCTCGCGTTGCCGTTCGCGTTGGGGGCCCGGCTGGAACCATAGCCAGCACAGCATGGGGATGAGCACGAAGCCCTTGAACGTATAGAGGCCGGCGATCACGCGGATCGCGTGGTTCATCAGCGGTCCGAACGTGATGTGGGTGAGGAAGGTCTGGATCGTGGTGTCGAAATTGTTCATGTTCTGCGACCCCGGCGGACGCACGACACATGACGCGCGGCCGGCAGGATCAGGAAGCGCGCTCGCATCGGAGCGCAACGGGGGGCAAGTATGTCATCGGTAATTTCGAAGAAAATGGGAAAAAATACCGGGAATCCCCTGAGAAAACGCGAATTTCTGGTGGGGCCGGGTTGGAGCGGGCCGTGCGGCGCGGTGATGCAGAATCATCTGACGGTTGCGCCCGGATCCCTGCGTGCCGGCGAAAAATAATCGGTTGAACTGGATAATTTGATGAGCCGTCGCGGGACTTGCACCGGATGACCGAAAGCGTTCCGCCTCCATCCCGGATCTGCCGCGCCGCGCCCGGCCGCGCAGCACCGAAAGAAAATAAAAGAAAAGGCGGGCAAGCCCTGCGGCGTGCCCGTCCCCCATTCACGACACCGGGATTACCGGCGCCACACGCGCACGGCCAGCGCAGCCAGCGACGTCGCCACGGCCAGCACGATCACCGCATTCCAGCCCAGTTGCGCGAGCAACGAACTGCCGAGCGCGGCACCGGTGGCCATCCCGATGAACATGCCGACGAACAGCACCGCGTTGAGACGGCTGCGCGACGCCGGGTCGATTCGGTAGACGATTGCCTGATGCGCGATCAGCGTGGCCTGCACGCCGAGATCGAAGCCGATCGTCGCGGCGGCGAGCAGCGCGAGTTGCGCATGCAGCGTCAGCAGCGGCGCGGCGGCCATCGCGGCGAACGACACGGTCGCGATCCCGATGCCGAGCCGCGTGACACGCTCGGGACCGTGGTGATCGGCCAGGCGTCCGGCCACGGGTGCGGCCAGCGCGCCGGCGGCGCCCGCGAGGCCGAATGCGCCGGCGGCTGCGCTGCCGAGATGGAACGGCGCGCCGTGCAGCATCACCGCGAGCGTCGACCAGAACGCGCTGAACCCGACGGCCAGCAGCCCTTGCGCGAGCGCGGCGCGGCGCAGCGCGGGATGACGGCGCCACAGTTCGCCGAGCGACCCGATCAGCGCGCGGTACGACAGCTGCGTGGTGGGCTCGAAGCGCGGCAGCCCGCGTGCGGCCACGATGCCGATGGCGGCGACGCTGGCCGCCGCGAGCCCGAACATCGCGCGCCAGCCGGCCGTTTCCGCGACGAAGCCGGCGACGACGCGCGACAGCAGGATGCCGAGCAGCAACCCCGTCATCACCGTGCCGACGATGCGGCCGCGATGCGCGTCGTGCGCGAGCGTCGCGGCGGCCGGCACGACGTCCTGCGCCATCGTCGCAGTCAGGCCGATCGCGAAGCTCGCGGCCAGCAGCAGCCCGAGCGACGGCGCGACCGCCGCAAGCAGCAGCGCGACGACCAGCGCGGCGGCTTTCGTCACGATCACGCGGCGCCGGTCGAAGCGGTCGCCGAGCGGCGCGAGCAGCAGAATGCCGAGCGCATAGCCGAGCTGCGTGAGCGTGGGCACGAAGCCGATCGCGCGCGCCGACGCGCCGAGATCGGGCCCCAGCGCGGCGAGCATCGGCTGCGCATAGTAGAGCGGCGCGACGCCGAGACCGGCGGCCGCGGCCAGCAGCAGCACGAGCCGGCGATCGAGCAGCGAGGAAGTGGCCGTGGGGGCCGGTGCATGCGCCGCGCGGGGCGCGGCGTCGAGACGGGTCGGAGTGGACATCGCGTACATCCTTGTTCGGGTATCGAATGGACGCGAGTGTGCCGGCCGGCGGCCGACCACGGTAGTGCCGTCCGGCGCAGATTTGTTATACGCTTGGCGAATGACCGAGAAAACCCCCGATTTGCCCGCCGCAGGCGGGTCTGCGCGCGTTCAGGCCGTGCCCGTCGACGGCGCCGGCTATCGTTTCGAGCTGATGGAAACCTTTGTGCGCATAGTCGAGGCCGGCAGCCTGTCGGCGGCCGCCGCGCAACTCCACACGACGCAGCCGACCATCAGCCGGCGGCTGCAGGCGCTCGAACGCTCACTCGGGATGCGGCTGCTGCAGCGGACGACCCACGCGATGCGGCTGACCGTCGACGGCGAGCGCTGCTTCACGCGCGCGAAGGAGCTGCTCACGAACTGGGCGGCGTTCGAGGCCGACCTGCGCGGCGCGCAGGAGGAACCCGACGGCCTGCTGCGGGTCGCGGTCCCGCATGCGTTCGGGCAGGAGCGCTTCGTCGAGCCGCTCGCGCGATTCCTGCGTGACTACCCGCGCGTCTCGGTGGAATGGCTGCTGCAGGACGAGGTGCGCGATTTTGTCGGCAGCGGGATCGACTGCGCGATCCAGGTCGGCGAGCCGACCGATCCGTCCGTCGTCGCGATCCGACTGAGCAAGGTGCCGCGCTTCGTGGTGGCCGCGCCGTCCGTGCTGAACGGCGCCGACGTGCCCGCCGATCCCGACGCGCTGGCCGCATTGCCGTGGCTCGCGCTGCGCACGTATTACCGGACCGAGCTGACGCTGACGCATACCGTCACGGGCGATACGCGCCGCATCGCGATGCGGCCGCGCATCACGACCGCAAATCTCTACGCGCTACGCAGCGCGGCGCTGCTCGGTGTCGGCGCGTGCGTCGGTTCGTCGTGGATGCTGGCGGGCCATCTCGCGCGCGGCGAACTCGTGCATCTCGCGCCCGACTGGTATGCCGCTCCGTTGCCGGTCTACATCACCTACCCGCACGCGCAGTTCTATCCGTCGCGGCTTGTGCGCTTCGTTGCGATGATGCGCGAGGCCGTGCCGCCGCTCGTCGAAGGGCGCGACGGGTAGGCGCCGTCGCGCGTGCCGTCAGCCGCGCCGGATGCCTTCGGGCAGCGCGCTGATGCGGCGCACTTCGGGCGAGTCGAGCCATGCGCGGGACGTCGCGCAGTCGACGAACATGTCGGTCGCATCCTCGCCCCAGAACAGGTCGCCGCCGAATTCGAAGGTCGGCACGCCGAACACGCCGTGTGCGATCGCTTGGTCGGTGTTCGCGCGTAGCGCGTCCTTCACCGGTTGCGCGTCGACGGCCGTCACGCCTTCGGGAAAGCCGACCGCTTCGCACAGCGCGGCGAAGCCGTCCGGCGTCGACACGTCCTGGCCGTCGCGCCAGATGTGTCGGAAGATCCGCCGGATCGCATCGGGCGTGCCGCCCATCGCGATCGCGAGGCGCAGCGGCCGGATCGGGTTGAACGGATGCGCGGGCGGCATCCGGAACGGAATGCCGAGCTTGTCCGCGCGGTATTGCGCGTGGCGATAGGTGAAGACGCGCTTCGCCGCGATCTCGGCCGGCGCTTTCTGGCCCCAGTGCGCGAGCAGCGCGCCGAGCACGATCGGCTTCGGCTCGTATGCGGCGGCGGGCGGCAGTTGGTCGAACCGTTCCTGCTGCAGGTACGCGAACGGCGAAACGAAATCGAAATACCAGGTGGCGGTGCGCGCGGCGTTCATGGTGAGGGCCCTTGTACGTGTCCGGACGGCGGTTGCGTGTTCCGCGCCGACGGGCGACGCGGTGCGTGCGCGGGCGGCCAGTGTCGCATGCGGCCGCCGTTTGCGCAGTCGCGGCGCCGCACGCGGATGGCCCGCTATGGCTGCGGCTACGGCTTCGCGGTGTCGTGCGCCGCCGCCGCGAAGCGCGCGAGACTGTCGCGCACCGTTTGCGCGTCGTAGCGCGCGCCTGCGCCGCCGAGCGCGACGGTCGCCTTCTGTGCGAGCGGCAACAGCATCGCGAGCGCCGCGGCCATGGCCGGCGCGGCGGCAAGCCGCGATTTCGGACCGGACACCGTCAGCGCGCCGACGCAATCGCCGGCCGCGCCGAAGACCGGCACGGACGCCGACGCCGTCTCCGGGTCGCGCTCGCCGTACGACGCGGCCCACAACCGTTCGCGCACCTCGTTCCACTGTGCATCGTGCGGGTCGGTGAACGCGAGCAGCACTTTCCCGGATGCCCCCTGGCGAACCGGAAACTCCTCGCCGACCCGGATCGACACACGCACCGTGCGCGCGGGCTCGACGCGGTAGAGCACCGAGCGCATGTCGCCATGCCGCACGTAGAACGATGCCGTTTCACCGAGTTCGCGGCTCAGCGTCTCGAGCAACGGTTCGACGACCGGACCGACCCGGAACGAGCGTTGATACAGCGCGGCCAGCCGCAACGGCTCGTGTCCGACCGCGTACTGGCCGTCGTCGAGCTTGCGCACGAAGCCGCCGTGCTCGAGCGCGGCGAGCAGGCGCAGGATCGTGCTCTTGTACAGTCCGGTGCGGCGCGACAGTTCCGCGAGCGACAGCCGGTCGTCGGTGGGTCCGAACGCGTGGAGGATCGCGAACGCGCGATCGAGGACGGCGACGCCGCTGGAGGCTTCGGCCGATGAATCGGGCGCGTCGCCGGTGGGATCTGCGGGAGTCGAGGTCGGGGGCACGGCTGGCTGTTCCTTTGGGTGACGGTCGATCGACTATAGCGTTCTGTCTGACAGAACTCAAGTTCCAGAAAATGGCAATTTCACGGGTATACCCCGCTTACGGCCAATTCGGCGCGCCTCTAAAGTTCCGTCAAACAGAACGATGTTCTTTCAGATAGAACTTTGAGGTGTCGAATGAGTATTTCCGAATATCCGCAGGTGCTGGTGAGCGAGGTGGGGCCGCGTGACGGCCTGCAGAGCATCAAGGCCGTGATGCCGACGGCCGGCAAGTTGCGCTGGATCACCGCGCTCGCCGCGGCCGGCCTGCGCGAAATCGAGGTCGGATCGTTCGTGCCCGCGCGACTGTTGCCGCAGATGGCCGACGTCCGGGAAGTCGTCGCGTATGCGCTGGCGATTCCGGGGCTGCGCGTCGCCGCGCTCGCGCCGAACCTGCGCGGCGCCGAAAGCGCGTTCGAGGCGGGCGTCCACAAGCTGACGTTGCCGGTATCCGTGACCGAAGCGCACTCGCTGGCGAACATCCGCAAGACCCCGGCGCAGATGATCGACGAGGTGCGCACAATCGTCGCGCTGCGCGATGCGCGGTTTCCGTCGGTGCAGATCGAGGCGGGCGTTTCGGTGGCGTTCGGTTGCACGCTCGCCGGCGCGGTCTCCGACGACGAGACGATCGCGATGGCGGCCGCGATGGCCGAATGCGGCGTCGACGAGATCGGACTCTCCGATACGAGCGGCTATGCCAACCCGGCGCAGGTGCGCCGGCTGTTCATGCGCCTGCGGCGCGAAGTCGGCGACAAGGCCGGTGGCGCGCACTTCCACAACACGCGCGGGCAGGGGCTCGCCAACGTCGTCGCGGCACTCGACGCCGGCGTGACGACGCTCGACGCGAGCCAGGGCGGCCTGGGCGGCTGCCCGTATGCGCCGGGTGCGACCGGCAACATCGTCACCGAGGATCTCGTGTTCCTGCTGGAGTCGATGGGGTACGACACGGGCGTCGACGTGGACGCGCTGCTCGCCGCGCGCGCGATCCTGCACGCGGCGCTC
>Ga0105250_10000598_pt1 | contig 23551 bp, 30 predicted proteins | sample KBSS54metaG_FD_80425 | JGI IMG/M metagenome (GOLD analysis project Ga0105250, IMG submission 80425) | Switchgrass rhizosphere microbial communities from Kellogg Biological Station, Michigan, USA - KBS S5-4 metaG | ecosystem: Host-associated > Plants > Roots > Rhizosphere > Soil | place...
CCGCGATCCGACACTGCGCCAGCTCGCGGAACGGGATCTGCTTCACGCCGATCAGGAACTGATAGTTCGGGTCGGTCTTGTTCCAGCAGCTGAACTGATAGGGTTTCTGGCACACCCCTGCGTACCCCTCCCCCCACCACGACTTATCCTTACCATCAAACACGCGGTTGCGGATCGTCCAGGCGACGGCGATCTGGCCGGCCGTGCCCTCACCGCGCGCCTCACCCCAGATGGTGCGGGCGAGGACATCGCGATCTTTTTCAGTGGCGCTCATAATTTTCTCCAGGCAAAAAAATACCCGCTCGATGGCGGGTTGCGGTGTTTGGCTTGATCAGGCGGGATTGAGGGGCCAATCGATTGCTGTCGGGTACCCGTCCTGCGCACTGATGTTCCTCAGCGCCAGCTTATAAGCGGCGAAGCTCTTGAACCGCTGGGTGTCAGCTTCGTCCAACAGGCCGGCGATGAACGCGTCAGACATTCCGGCCGTCGCCTTATCTGCTGACTCCAACAGCTGATCGCGTTTGGATATCGCGTTCAGGGCGGTAACCTCGACCTCGGTATCGGAGTAGCTGTAATTCGCCAAAGCTGCGGTCAGTTTCTTCTGGGTAACCCCCAGAACCTCGAGTACGCCATCGTGATAGGAGCGCATTTCAGGGTCTGGCTGGCCCGCCGAAGTGGCGATTTTGACCAGGTCATAGTTGGGTGGAACGACAATGGTCGCCATCAGGCATCTCCAAGCTGAAAGATTTCGAGGTTGCTGCCGCCACTCAACGCCGCGTTTAGATCGGCGCCACTGTCTTGAAAACCCTGAACCCTCAGAATCGTACCTGCGGCGGTTACCCTGATAATAATCGTGAGCGTCAACACGGTTGAACCCGAAGGTGTCACCGGTGAAAGCAGGAAGCATCCAGCAAAAGCGGCGTTACCCAGTGTGAAGCGCAGACCACGTCGACCATTTGCGGCGTAGTCGTAAGTCAGCGTCGCCGACACCAAGAAAATTCCTACTGGCAAAACGAACGCATCTGAGTTTGAAGTCTGACTGTGAATTCCCCCGACACCGTAGACGTCGTTGGTCCAGTTTATTGTGGTGTAGGTACCGTTCGGAATAGTTACGTTGCTGGTATTCGATTTCCATCGAACGTCGCCGGACTTTATTCCCAATGCGGCTCGGGCTGTCGACTGCGTTGTTCCGCCGGTCCCGCCTTGCGCAATCGGGAGTGCTGCCGGAAGCGCGAGCGGGCTACCACTGGCGCCAAGCGCTGCATAAATTTCGTCGAAATTGCTCTGTGTTTTAGTGAACGCACTCCGAGGTGTATCGCCGCCCACGCCTGTAGGCGCAGTGCCGAGATTAATCGTCTGCTTTGCCATAATTTGTCCTTTAAGTCGTTGGTAGGTCAGGCCAGCAATTTGGCGCAAAGAAACGGCCTGTGGCCTTGGTCAGTCCAAGCAGTGCTTGCAAGGCTGTACATCATGATTCGACCACCGCTGTAATCGACGCCCAGAGCGCAACCGCCGCCGGTTGAGTCGTTGTGGCAGTTCATCGCAAATGGATTCAGTGATACATATTCGCCAGCGCCGAGAGCTTTGTTTATCCCCCAGATGTAACGACGGCCAACCGTAAGCACCTCGCTTCCGAGATACGTCCAGTTCCCGGCGGCGAAGGTCACTACAACCGCTGGGGCGCCGCTGTCATAGACAAGCGTGCCGCTCTGATCCCAAAGGCGCATGCCGTATGCAGCAGTCCCCATTGATGCCCAGGCGGCAACGAAATAGAGACCGCTCAACGTTGCGTCGACAACCGAGGCTTTCATGGAAAACCCGGTCCAGTTTCCCGGGCCACCAGTGAACCAAACGGAGATAGGCACCTGAATCGAGCCGGTCTGATTGGGACGAATGAACACCAGCGGGGGATCCTGGCTTGTGACGGCTCGCGCAAAAGTCCCCGTTACGTTGGTGCTGCCGGAATATGATCCTTTGGTAAGAACACAGAGCCTCGGCGCTTCGGAGTCGATCTGGACATATGAATTGTCGTTGATGCTCTGAAATCCATAGCTCATGTCGAGTACCTGATCGCGTACGCCTTGGCGACTATCCTTGACTGAATAGTCGATGCGCTGGCCGATGGATTCTTCGGACGCACCACAACCTGCCCCGCTGAAGTGGTGACGTACGGATAGGACTTTGAGTTGCCAAGGCCGTCGTTCTCGGATGACTGAACGTCCTGTGCCCTCGTCGGAATGATCATGAAGACGCAGTTAGCCGGATTGAAACCCGGGATATTCAGCGTGTAGCTGGGCGTGGAACCGCTGAAATCGATCACGCCCTGCCAGATCACTTGGTAGGTAAAGCTGTTGGTGTCCATGGCGAGCTGACCGCTCTCGTCAAAGACGCGTAGGCCAAATTGAGCCATTTATCACCCCAGATAGCCGAGACGGACGCGCAGCACGTTATTGGCGTCGTAGACCGAGACGTTCAGCGAATTGATCACTAAGCGCCCTTGACCAGGAACGATGCCGTTGATTTCAAGCGTGCCGTCTTTGTTCAGAATCCAGCCTTGCTGGCCGGCGATGTAGTTGGTGGAGCTGATGTAGCTGCCGATCTTGGCGTTGGTGATCGTGCCGTCGAGGATGAATGCTGAATTGAGGAAGGTTTGGCCCCCCTGCACCGCAAAGGGCACAGCGATCGCCCCGCCAGCAATGGTGTTGACGATGGCAAACCGATCAGCGCTCACCAGAAACTGGCTCTGCAGTCCGGCTCCGGTGTTTTCAATACCAAGGCCTATACCGGCGGCGACGTATTGCCCGCTGGCGGTGACCTGCATTTTCACCGACCACATCGTTGAGGCCTTGCCATCCAGCGTGGCCACTGCCTGGCTAACCGTTTGAACGGCAGCATTGCTCTTGTTCACTTCAGCAGTGACGGTCTCGATACTCTTCGCAGTTGCGATGCCATCCTCAAGGCGAGCGGACTGCTCCGACCAAACCCCAACATAGACCTGATTAGATCCAGCGAAGCCGGTTGTATCTCCGGCAAGGGCGGGATTGACCTGCACGTAAACGCCATCAAGCTTGCTGGCCTGCGCAGTCAGTTGCTCCCCTTGTTGCTCAATCTCCAGTGTGTTCTGGGAGACCTGAGCAGCAAGTGCATTGGCTTCCTCAAGTACCTGACCGATATCGACCCAATAGATCGGATTCGGCGGCGGTGTATTAAGCGGTACTGCTTGCTCAGCCTGATAGAGGCGTCGACCAACTCGAACTGTGTCGCCCTTGATATAGGTAAGCTCCGGATCGTACTCAAGCGCGTCGGCAATATTATCGATCTGATCTTGAAGCCCTGGGATCTTGTCTATCTCACTGAGAATTTCCTCTCCCAACTCTGTCCGGCCGATCTGACCGGCGATCATTTCCAGAATGTCGCCAGCATTCGAACTAGACTGGCCCTGCACGCCAAGCCCTATCGGATACCACGGCCCGATGTTTCCGATCTTGTCGACGATGCGCCCCCAGAAATAGAAGGTCACGCCGGCAGCAAGGCCGAGCATAGAGAAATCACTCTGTGGGTAAGCCAAGTCGGTCAGCTTGGTCGCGGCACCCAACTCGGTCGTCGGGCCATACCAGATCTCCGTGCGTTGGCTGTCCTCAGCGCCAGCAGGGAAACCCCACTTTAGGTAAATGCCGAACAGCAGCGGCGTCGCGGTCAGGAACGCCAGCGCCGGTGGTAATCCCTGCTTCCCGCTAAGGTTGGTCAGGATCGAGTTGCGCCATGGCGACGTGATATCGAACGCGCTGACCGCGCGCACCCGGGCCACATAGGCGCCGGCGTAGATGCCGACCACGTCCACGTTGGTCATACCGGTGCGCTGCAGCTTTATCCAGTTGCCGCTGTCTTTGCGCCATTCCACGTCATAGCCGACCGCGCCATCCACCGCAGGCCAACTGATGGTCATGGTGGCCACGGCCAGACCCTGCACCACCGATGAAGTCGACGAAAGCGAAACACTCGCGGGCGCCGGTACGACGGTGATCGGGATCACACTGATCGGGCGTTCTTCCAGGCGTGCGCCGGTGTCGATGAATGCGAACTTGCTCGGCTCGAACTGCAGCGCGCTGATTTCGTAGTCGCCTTCGGTGGTGCGTTTGGTGCGCAGCACGCGGTACAGCGGGATAGCCAGGTCATCGGCGTCGAGCGCCCATTGCAACTGAGCCACCGGCGGTTCGCTGTAGGCGACCGTGACTGTCACGGTGCGGTCGTTGACGCTTTGCACGGTGCGACCTTCAGCGCGGCCGCCGGGTAGATTGATGATCAGCCGATCACCGGCCTTGGCCTGGGTATCGCGATCGAGCGTGATCATCCGCCCCGCCACCGCCGAGATCCGGCCGCCGACTTCACGGCCAGCCAGCAGCGAATCCGCCACAGGGATGATGTGCCCCGGCAGCGGAATTACGCCCTCCATGCCGGTTTTGAACGACACAGTGCGGTCTTGGTTGTTGCTGAGGATTGCCCACTTGCCACGGCGCTGAGCCTCGGATGCGCGGGTGCAGCCAATGGCGCTTAACTCGGTCGGGCGATCGCCATAGCGGCGCTGCAGATCCAAGTCGGCAAACGGAATGACATCGGTGTCGTAGTTGTTCGCCGGGTTGTCGTAGCTGACCAGCGCCCGGGTGTAACGGGTCTTCGCCGACGCGCTGCCATAGGAGAACTTGCCGTCGATGACGTTGGCACGGGTGAAGACGTAGTCGAAGTCCTGCGCGCGCGGCATGTCCGCCTGCATCACCAGTTGACCCTGCGCCCAATAAGTCATGCCCCGATAAATCGCCGAGATGTCGCGCAGCAGCGACCAGGCATCAGCCTTGCCCTGCAGGTTCATGTCGCAGAGGAAGCGCGGTTCCTGCCCACCCAAGCCGTTCGGCACCAACTGGTCGCAGTACTGGGCGATGCGATACAGCTCCCACTTGTCCACCATAAACGGCTTGATGCGCTTGCCCAGGCCGAAGCGTTCTTCGGTGCAAATGCCGTAGGTGATCCACGCGGGGTTATTGGTCCAGGCCGATTTCATCGAGCCGTCCCACGTCCCGGTATAGGTGCGCAGGATCGGGTCGTAGTTGCTCGGCACCATCCAGCGCCGTGCCTTGCACTTCACGGTAACGGCCGGGATGTTGGTGAACTGCTCGGCGTCGAATTCGATGTAGAGCAGCGCGGTGTTCGGGTAGCGCAGCTTGGCGTCGATGACTTCGGTGTAGCCGGCGATTCGCATAATGTCGGCGACTTTATTGCTGTTCTGATTCGGCGTCAGACGGCGGACGCGAATTTGCCAACCGGTCGAAGCCTCTGGCAGGTCGATACGGCGCGAACGCTCATAGCGCGTTGTTGTTTTGCCGTCGACAGCATCAACTAGAACCTGCTGATAAGCCCCTCCGTCGGTAGCCACATCAATGGCGTACTCGATGCGGTAGCCACCAACGCCATTTTCATCAGATCGCTGTAGACCTGTCCATGCGAAGCGCATACGCACGGCGGAAAGTTGGGTATTGGTGATTGAGCGAACCCACGGTGAATCGCTGCGCAGCTCAATGTCCAGCGAGGTTTCGTTCTCAACGGAAGGAATGCCCGGGATGTAGGTCTGATCCACCGAGCCCGGGCGCCAGTCCCACTTCACGTTCGGGAAGTTGTAGTTGCCGCTGGCATCACGGATCGGGGTGTTGTCCAGGTAGATATCGTAATCGGTCGGGACGCTATCGAACTCCCCCTCGCCCACGGCGATCAGCAGCTTTGCCAGGTTGGTCGAGCGCAGGCTGTCGCTGGCTTCGGTCGGCGACTTCGGCTTGCTGCTGCCGCCTTTCTCACCGTGGATATCGATCTGTGCTGCTGCGCCCATGCTTTCCTCCAGGCATAAAAAAACCCGCTCAATGGCGGGTTTTCGTGTATCCGATAAATTTATGTTGATTCGGCAAGCTCAAATTGCCTGCGGATCTCAGCAAGCTCCTCGTTGGTGACCTTTACTTCAAGGCCCTTCCACGGCAGATCTATTTTGCGACTGCCCTTAAACACGCATGGAGGATTAGTTTCCAAGTTCAACGACCAGCCCGGCATCTTCAACTCTTCGCCATCTGCAGTAACAAGCCGCACGCCATAAGCCATGTGATCACCTCCCAATTTTCTCGAGCATATCCTAATGCATAGGCCCTGAAGGTTACGCTTTGTCTTCAGCCAAGATCGAGGCCGAGATGATCATCCCGCCCCACCGGCGTTCGCCAATGCATATCGGTACCGGATTGCCGCTGGCTGTGGTGTTCTTGGCGCTGCCGAAGGCGTAGGACGGGGAGTTTTCGGGGGAGGCGCTTTGAGAAAGCCCCTTTGCTTGCGGGCTGAGCATCTGCACCACACCTCCAGCAACCAGGGCAACGCCCATTTGAACTGCCCACGTTTGACCGAAATATGTCCCTGCGACGACAAGCACAGCTCCAATTACGGTCTGCAATAGGCCCGCACGCTTGCTCCCTGAAATAACCGGAACAATTCGAATCTCTTGGGTTCCGCCGAGGCCGAAATCTTTTTCAGCTACGTTTTTCCGGTTTCTGAAAATCGCAAAGCGCATCCCTTTGCGCTCAAGATCTTTAATGGCTCGCTCGAATCCTTCGATCGTGCACTTCAACGCTTTGAATGCCTCGCCCACGGACTTGCTCCCAAGCTCTCGGTGATGGACGCGACCAAACAGCTTGATAAGCGGGCCTGAAAGAAGAATGGTCGTCATGGCTGGGTTGTTCAAAGCTTTTCTCCGCTCATAAAAAAACCGCCCATAGGCGGCTTTGTCATTGCATCGTGGGTGATAAGTCCATGCTCATTGATGAGTCGATGGATATCCTGAATTTCTTGGTGGCACCAGCCTTTATGTTTGCTTCACGCTCTTTCAGCCCACTGCCGCATGATGATGCACCCACGATGTGCTCACCGGCGGCCACGTAGAACTTTGCAGTTTCACCAGCACCAATCTCGGCAGCTTTTCGCCCGTCGATGTTCACGGATGTGTTGCAGCCGCCACCAACAAAGCCGGAATCCCGGGTAACGATCAAGACAGCGTCACCGGATGCCGGCTTCTGATATGCGAACAGGCGCGAGCTCGGCACAGGGTCAGCCTTTTCGGAAGGCACCGGCGAAGTCGCACACCCAGCCAACAGCGCTACCGCCAACGCTCCTAAGATCAGTTTCATGCAGGTCACTCCTGTGGGAAAGGAAGCACGATATCACTGGCGCAGGCGGAAAAGAAAAAGCCCGGCGCTGGGCCGGGCTTGAACGTGTCTTATACCATCACTCTCTGAGGTCTAGGCTCTGTTGGCCGTAGATCTTTTCAGCGATGTATTTCTCATACTCAGCTCTCGAATCTGAAACCGTGGCGATACCAATGATTTTGCCGATTTGTGTCCGCAAAGCTTTCACACCAATCTCAGACAAAAACATGTGAACCTTGTCGCCCTTTTCGCCATTCACTTGCTTGCTCGCTTTGGCTAGATCAAAAACTTTGCCGTGACTGCGGGCCAGTGGCTTATAGATATGGTCGATCGTCAAATACTTGAATTCCCAAGGACGACCCCGCTCTGGCTTGGTCAGCCCGTACAGTCGATACCATTGCTCATAGAGCTCAGGGGAAAATTCCTTTTCATATTCACGCGCTTCTTCACGGACATACAGCTTATATGCCTCGATGACCTCTTCTTTGGTGCGGTCATATCCGGCCAAGGCATATACCAAGCCTTGGATACCAGCTTTTGCCGATGCCCCAAGAATAATTCTGGCCTGATTAGCGATTCTTTGATACCTAGGACCCAATTCCCCACGACTGTCTGCCATGATCAAAGCTTGGCAAATATCGATGAGAAGACCTACCTCATAGCCATTTACTTGGCCCTGAAACTCCCCTTTCGCTCCTACGTGATCGCCCTTGAAAATCAATGGGTTATCTATCCTTTGGAGCAGTTCCGCTCCTAAGGCTTGTGAGACGATTTTCCCCTTTGCAAACTTTGGGAGGGCAGTGCCGCCAGATTGCTCGTTCAATAGCATTACTGCCATGCCAATCTGACTGATCACCGCAGTTTTTGAATCGTCATCGAGAACGTAGCAGTCGACGTCAAGTCCAAAAGCTTCGGCAAAGTTTCCTTTATGGGTAACCTTATATCCCCACCTGGCGGCGGCTGCAGCCTTGGCGATAGATGAACGCTTTGAAGGCGTCAACGATTCCGCTCGCGCCTTGCCCCCAGCTGCTTTCGATACGTCTTTCTCTGCCATGCAAGCATACTCCGCCAAGTTGTGCTTGCATTTAGCTTTCATTTTGCAAGCATGTCAATAGGATTAATGCTTGCATTTTTATGCCGCAGTACCAGTCGAGTGCGATCCAGCCACGGCCCGCCGAAGACAATGACCTCTGACGGCCTGCCGTACAGGTGGTGCAGCAGGAACGGACCGGGGCCGAAAGTGGCAGCATCCTCACCGGGCAGCATAGGATCAGTGCCAAGGAATATCCCGGCGTGGTTTGGGTAAACTGTGCGGCCCACCTCCATCACGATCATGTCACCGCGCTGCGGCTGGTCGACTCGGTAGAAGCCGGCAGCCTCGTAGTTCGCTTCGTACAGGCTGGTGTTGTCCTTGCTTTCCCACCAGCCATCGGCGCGCTTGAACGCTTCGAACTCCAGCCCCCACTCGCGCTTGTACCAATCGGCGCATACCTGCCAGCAGTCCCAGGCACCGTGCACGAATGGCCGTTTCAGCAGCGGCACTTCACCAGTGGGCACGATAGTTCTGAGGTCGCCTTCCGGCCAACTGAGTATGTGCCAGGGCAATGCGGTCGCTTCGCACATCGCGAGGTCGCGCGGTGATGGCCTGCTGGTTGCGTCCGGATGCGAATGCACCACGCCGATCACTTCGCCGACGTCTTCGGCCGCCGCGTATTCCTCTGGGTCGATTCGAAATTCCTCGTTCGGCTCGGTAGACACGTTGCGGCACGGGTAATACCGCTGCTTGCGGCCCACAGCCAGCAGCAGGCCGCAGCACTCTTTCGGGTACTCGGCCGCCGCGTGCGCCTGGATGGCGCTCAAGATGTGCTTTCGCATGTCAGCTCCGTGCAATCAGGGAAACAGCCGGGAAGCCACCGAACGGCAGCGGGTTACCCTCTCCGAAGCGCGGGATGCAACCTTTTCCCAGCGTGGCGTCACACTCATCCAGCTCCGGGTTGTCGGTGACGATGCCGTCCTTGGTCACGTATGGACCGGTGTATCCGCAGTTCGGCCCACGGTAACCACCGGTGAGACACCAGTGGCAAAGGGTCGTGGCCTGCCGGCCGATCGATTCGTTACCTACGTCGCCCGGGCTGGCCAGCTCCCAACTAACGTTTTCCCCATCCTCGTTCGTCTTCTGGTCGATGTACCAGACCTCGATCGTCTCTTGAGTTGGATCTGCCGTCGGATTGCCGGCTGGGAAGTTGGCGGCATCGAGGTAGCTGCCGAGCGTGTGGCGCATCGTCAGCTTGAACTCGAGCAGATCCTCGAATGCCAGACAGAGCGCCGTGATGCGCCCGTTGACGTTGCCCACCGATAAAGTGGGCCGAACGGCAGTGCCGTCGCCATTCGCCTCGATGCCGTCGATCTGCATCGGCCAGGCGCTGTACTCGTTGCCCTGCCAGTAGATAGCCTTCGCTGGAAGCTGGTCGGCATCAGCGCCAGCAGCGATCAGTTCGGCTGGTGTATGCGGGATTGAGTGCCCGTGAAAGCGCAAAACATCCGCGCCGTACTCCGTGCCGTCCAATTCAAAGAGCAGCACTTCGCTGCCAGGCTCAAGCACCTGGATATCACTGATCAGCGGCATGATTGCCCCTTATGGAAGAAAGGATTGGGTGAAGGTGGTCGTCAGGGTGTACCAGCCAGCGCCTCTTGGCGTGACCGAAGGCGCAGTACTGCGGTAGAACGAAAGCTCCCCGAGCGGCGGCGTCCAGAAGAACGACTTATGCCCGGCGTGACGATCAAGAAACGCCTTGATATCCAGCGCGACCACCTCCCGCACGACGAACGTTAGCGGCCAGGAATCGACCCGATTATTCGGGCCGTCCCCAACAACCTGCTCGTAGCCATTACCGAACTTCGAAGATCGATTGCGGTATTCCGGCGAACTGGTGGACTCGATCATCGGGCACCAGTCAAACGTTTCAACGGCCATTCACAAGCCTCCAGATTTGTCCGCCAGGTTGAGTTTCCTTGGCGATTTCCTGCTGGGCACCGCGCCGTGCAACATCGGCATAGGCTTGGCCAAGGGCTTGCGAGTCTTGCTGTGAGGTTCCTGCCCCGGCGTTGTCCACCTGAAACGACTGGTTAATGACAACTTGCCCAGCGGCGGCCGGCGCGACCGAAGACCCACCGGACAACCCTACATAGCCACCGTCCGCGTATCCGCGCTTGTTGAGATTGACCAGGTAGTCCTTCATACCCGGCTGATCTACAACCTCCTTCCGGATCACCACTTCGCCACCGTGAACAATCCCGGCGGGCTCGTATTTCCCGCCCGGCCCGGTGTAGCCACCATCATCGAAGCCATACTGAGCCGTGTAGCCGGCTGCGGTACTGCCAAGCGAAGACGGTGCAGCGCCACCACCAAAGGCACCACTAACAGCGGCGCCAAGTGCACTACCAGCGACACTGCTGAACACGCTTGAGGCGGCGGACTGCAAGGCCATTTTGGCGATCATCTTGGCAAAGCTTTTGGCGACGTCGCCGAAACTCTGATCGGCGCCAAACGCCCAATCTACCGCGGCATCGGTCAGGCCGTCATACAGCGACGTGAAGGCCGACTTCGCCTGTCCGGCAACATCCCGGGCTTGGTTGAGGTAATTGTCGAACGCGGATGAGGCACCCAGCTGCCAGTCGCTGCGCGCAGCGTCTTCGTCCTCGTAATACTTTGTCTGCATCGCCAGGCGCTGGTCGAGCGCCGATTTGAGCGACTGCGTTTCCTTGTCGTACAACTCGGTGCTGAACTGGTCCTTGTTGCTCTTGTTGTAGTCGGAGGTCAGCTTGTCGAGTTGCGACTGATACGACTGTTGGATGTTGCGCTGCTCCTGCAGGCGCTTGCGCTGCTCGTCGCCCAAGCCGATGCCGGCCAAGTTGTTATCCAGGCCCTGCTGCGCGCTGGAAAGCTGACTTTTCAGGTTCTCATCGAACGCCGCCAACTTGCGGCGGGTTTCCAGCCCCTTTTCGCGCAACGTGTTCTCGGTTTCGAGCGCTGCGTTGCGTTTGAGCTGGGCGGTGATCAGTTCCTGGTTGGCCAGCAGCGACTGCTGTTCGGCGGTGAGGGTTTTCTTGCCCTTGATGTCGGCAAGCTGCTGCTCCCACTCAACCAGCTTTTTCGCGTTCGTCCCAAGGCTCTGACTGGCAGCCGACTGGTCGCCGATCAACGCGCTTTGCTGCTGGAGGACGGCGTATTGCTGTTTCGCCTGGTCCAGCGCCTTGATGCCGGCGTTCTCCTGATACTTCGGCGTCTTGGCGGCTTTCGGATCCTTGTATTTCTCGTTGATGGCGGCGATATCTTTCGCCTGCTGATCAGCGGAGATCAGCAGGGAGTTGTCACCTTTGGCCTTGGCCTGGGTAACCCGACGCTCCACCAGCAAGCGATAATCAGCCAGTTCACGCTCACGCTTTACCGAATTGCTCTCGGTTTCCTTGCGGAGTTTGTCCAGTTTGAGCTGGTCATCCAGCGCGGCCTGTTGTTGCTGCTGGGCGTACCCTTTGGCGGACGCGCGACGATCCTGCTCGGCCTTGAGCAGCAGCTTTTCGGTTTTCTCCCGCTCAAGCGCTTCCGTGCGGAAGCTGTCATCGGGCGTCAGATTGCTGAACGGATCCGCCGGCTTGCCTCGGGCATTGCGTTTGTTACGCGCTGCGGCGTTCTCGGCAATGGCGTTCAGTTGCTCGTCGAGTTTGGCGATCTGCTGGTCAAGGGTTTCTTCTCGCCCAACGTTCAGCGCCGCGTCCCACGCACCCTTGGCAGCGCTCTTGACCGCACCCCAGCTCGCCTCGAGGTAGCCTAGGTTCTGCTTGATGGACGTGGATGTCCGATTCAGACCGTCCTCATAGTTGGCGGTCGCCAAAGCGGCAGCTTCCTGAGTCCTACCCTGCTCCTGCAACGACTTGATGTTTTCGTACGTGGTCGCGGTGAGGAAGTTCATCGACTCGTTGAGTTTCAGAATCTCCGCGACCGGGTCCTTGGCGATCTTCTCGAAGTTTTCGACCGTTTTGCTCGCCGCAATCCCGGTCGCCGATTCGTACTTGATGGCGGCCTCGGCGATGGACTCGAAAGCCGCTACCGGGATCCGGGTAGTCGCCGCCAACTGCGCCAGCACCTCGGACGCCTTGCCGACGGTGCCACTCACACCCGAAACCTGCCGCGCCATCGATGCCAAACCGTTCGCGGTGGTGCCGGCCGTGTTGCCCGTCATCGCCAGCGAGGTATTGAACGCGGTGGCTTCGTCGGAACCCTGCTTGTAAGCCAGGGCCAGCACCGCCGCCGCTGCCGCCGCGACCGTGAACGGGTTCACCAGCCCCAACACGTAACCGCCCAGGGCTTTGGCCGCCGGCACCACGCCGCCGAACATGTCCTTCAGCTGACCACCCTGCTGCAGGAAGACCGTCAGCGGGTTCTGACCGGCCTGCAACGACACGGCGATATCGGTGAACTGCGCCGGCACTCCGCGCAGGTTGTTTGCGTACTGCTTGGCGGTCTGGCCATTCTTTGCCATAACCCGGTCGACCTTCTCGACCGCGTCGCGCTGTTCCTTCAGCTTGTTGAGGTACAGGGTGAAATCGGCATTGTCGAGCCGACCAGCCGCGCGGTGCTTGCGTAACTGCTCTTCCATTTTGTCGAGGCGCCCGTAGGCCCCGATCACCGGGTCGATCTGACCGACCAGCTTGTCGAGCTGGCCAGCCTGATAGGCCGCTTCCTTGGTGGCCGACTTCAGCGCACGCTGGGCCCGGTCCATGCCCTTTTCAAAGCCGCCGGTGTTGGCCACCAGATCGACCGTCAGTTGGCCAAGTGAATCAACCGCCATAAATCACCTCTTGACCGACTGCAGCAGTCTGAACAGATCCTGCGCCGACGCCTCGGCCTCTTCGACCACCTCGCCGCGTTTCGGCAGGAAATCATCGAAGGTGGCTTTGCCGCCGTGCAGGTTATTCAGGATGGTGGCGAGCAGCGCAAAACCCTGCTCAATCCGAAGCCCCAGATTCAGCGAACCGGTCTGTTTTACGTAACGCATCCAGTCCAGCGCTTCGATATAAGTCAGTTTTTGCTTGGCTTCCGCGATCGTGCGGCCGCCGATCCCCGCGAGGACGAGCTCGTGCCAGAACTCTTCCTCGGGCTCGATTTTTTTTCGAGGGCGCCCTCCGGCACCTTGTTGACCTCGCCGATCGCAGCGAGCAGCACAATAGTCAGCTGCGCACACAGGGGGCCGTGACCCGTCTCGGGGCCGCCCACGATATCGGCGACGGTGAATACCGGTTTGCCGTCCTTGTCGAGGATGCAGGACGCAATCTGCTGTGCAGCGACGTCCGCACCTTTGTTTTCAGCGTCCCAGCGCCGAGTCACAGAAATGAACGACTCATGGGCGACGTACACCGTGGCTTTTTGCAACTGGCCGCCGGAGTGCCACTCAATGTCCTTTTTCACCGACGGGGCGGCGAAAGCGCCGGCGGCTGCCAACGCTGCGATACTCAGATCCATGGGACTTCCTTATGGGGTGATGACTTTCGGGACGAAAACCGGATCGCCGGACACCTGGATGCCGACGGTGGACTTCACAACGTCGTTCAGCGCGAAGCTGAACGGGAAGCTGTTCATGTAGCCCTCGAAGGTGATCCAGGTGCGAGTGTTCGGCAGGTTGAAGTCGACACCGGCGTCGATCACTGCGGTAGCCGCTGCACCGGTGCCAGCGCCGCCAGTGAACGCCACGGTCGGAGCAGAGGTGTAACCGCTGCCAGGGTTGGTGATGGTCAGGCCGGTCACTTCGCCACCGGATACCGTTGCGGTAGCAGTTGCACCGGTACCGCCACCGCCAGTCAGTGCGACCGTCGGGGCCGTGGTATAGCCGCTGCCTGGATTGGTGACCGCCAGCGCCGTCACCGAGCCTGGCTGGCTGATGGTTGGTGGAATGCCCACCAAATCGCCGTTGCTATTCACAACGCGGCCGTCAGACCAGCCGATCGCCCACAGCAGCTTGGTGCCGGCGGTTTTCAGTTGGTGTAAACGAACGTGCGCAGGTGACTGCGGGTCGATGTTCAAGCCGAAAGAAGCCGAACCGGGTTCTGCGAGACCGGCTTCATATTCCCGGGCACTGGAGTTCATGCAGGTCGTCTCGATCTGCGCGATGCTGGTGTCGATCCCGTCTAGGGAGGTGAAGCATCCAACCACCAACAACGTGTTGCTGGCTGGGTCGATGGCATAGAGGTCCGTGCCTTGGGTCTTGATGGTCAATTTGATACTCCCAGATTTCCTGCGAAATCACTTATGAGCGGGCATAAAAAAACCCGCCGAAGCGGGTCGTTCTTTCTGGTTCCGCCTACTGGCTCACAAGCCAGGCGACGTCGAAGCCTTTGCGGTAGTTATGCGTGTCCTTGTCCTTGGCGTCGACGCCAAAACCGGTGATGTAGGCGTGCTGCGCGATCACTTTTCGCATCTCTGTCACAACTGAAGCAGCGGAAGAAACCGAATCGGCGTACACATCCACCTGTAGGCCGTAGCGGTCGGTGTCCGGCACGCCATTGACGTAGTTGATCGGCGAGCCGCTGACCACCTGCCAGACAGCGTAAGGTTTTGGCGTGTTCTCCGGCGCTTCGCCGTGCGGATAGATCCGCGTCGGGCCGGTGCCGAGCAATGCCGTTACCGCAGGCGCCGCAGCGCACACAATGAAAATTGGCGCGATCATCAGTTCACTCCCAGCTTTATCAATTGGTACTTAGCCGAACTCAGGAACTCCTTGAACAGAGCCTCACGATTGTTCGCTAGGGCTGGTCGAAGGAATGGTTTTGCCCGGTTCTTCTCGGTGCCCAGTTCAACCCACCACCAGTAGAACGTGTTACCGCCCTTCTGCCCGCGCTTTCGCATGCGCACGCCGACAGAAATCACCACTGCTCCGACTTCCTCGCCGATCGCCTTACGTTCGATCATGGCCAAGTTGGCCGGGATGAAGTTGGCAGTTTCCGGATCATCGATCCGCGCCGCACGGTCCTTCGCGTCGATCAGAACGATATCCATCGCGTCCTTGGCTGCCGGCAACACGACCTTACGGCGCATTTCCTCGGTCAGGCCTTTGAATCTCGCGGACAGTTCGTCGGCGCCCTTGAGGCTATACGTTACCCAATCAGCCATCGCTCACCCCCGAGGTAACCAGCAGCGTCAGATACTCCTTGCGAGAGTTCTGATCAGCGAGCGGAGGCCCGACGATGCCACAAACCTTGCCGTCATCCAGGACGACACGCATTGCAGAGGACACGCCTTCTCGGTAACGAATAACAACCCTGCTTTTCGCCTCTGATTGGCCGGCTTGTGCGGAAATGAAGTCGCGAGCGCTCAAATCCTCGACTGAAGCCCACACCTTGGCGAACTCGACCCACTGTTCGGTCAATTGCTCACCGGTTTGCGGATCCTGAGTCGTAACCTTGTGCTGGATTTGAACCCGATGCCTGAGTTTACCGGCCTGCATTAGAAGCGCTTCCTGTACCAGAGCAGCCTTTCGACTGCGAGAGGGACGGCGGACGGCGCACCGCCGACCACCACGGCTTCCCGGTTGGAGTACCAGTGCCCCACCAGCAGCAAAATGGCTTGTTCTACGTCGCGGGTTAGGCCCATTTCGTCAGGTTCAACCGGATCGGTTTCGACCAGTTTCCGGTCGCAATGCTGCTCTACGTGCGCCTTGGCACCCTCAAGGTAGCCACCGATCAGCGCGTCTTCTTCGGCGCCATCAACCCGCAGATGCAACTTTACGGTGGTCATATCAAGCATTTACTTGGCCTCTTTGGGCGCCGCCGGCTTGCCTTCCTTCGACTTTGCCGCCTTTGGCTTGCCGTTAGCATCAAGTTCTTCCACCAAACCCTTGCCAAGCAGCACATGTGCATACTCGTCATCAGCATTTTCAAACTCTTGACCACGCTTGACCTTCGGCGAGCCGGCGCCGAGCAATTCGGCGTTACCGACGAACCCCCACAGAGCTTTGATTTTCATGCTACCTCCAGAAAAAGAAAGGCCGGCTTGATGCCGGCCTTTGAACAGGTGAGCGGATTACGGCGCGGTTGGGAAGGTGCCCTTGACCAGCGCTTCCTTGCGACGCACGCCCAGGCCGAGACGCTCTTCGACCAGCAAGGCGATTTCGTTGCGGATGAACTGATCGTTGATCAAGCCCATCTTGAACTGGAACGACATGCGATCGAAAAGCGTTGTGGAGCGTGCGAAGTTGGCAACCAGGAACTCACCGCCGGAATCCACATCACCTTCGTCCATGCTGTCCGAAGTGATGACTGGACGGCCCCAGAGGATCGGCGTGACCAGGCCTTGCAGGTTGGCGAACAGATAGCGGTTTTCACCGTCTTTTTGCAGTTCGATATTCATCCAGTCCAGTTCGGTCATCACGACCCCATCGGCCGACATTTGAGACTGCTTACGCACCTGATAAATAGCGCGACGAACGAGGTCAATGGCAGTATCACCCGCCTTGCTCAACGCTACGTTGTAGTTGGTAGCCTGGGTCATCAAGCCGTTCAGGTTCTCGCCGGTACCGTCGCCTTTAAGGATCTGCCCTTCTTCCTCGAGCTTGAGGTCGTAGCGCAGCAGTTGTTGCAGGTACGCGAACATTTGCGGCACGTCGGAGAGCACTTCGTCGGTCGCCGGCATCCAGACCGCGATCTTTTTCACGCGATCGGTTTCGGTGGTAAAGGTCACATTGCTGGTTGGCTTCAAACCACCTTCGGCCACCGGCGCCGCGCCGCGGGTGTGCAAGTTTTCGCGGAAATACGTGTAGCTCTGGCCGGTCACCGGGATAGTGGTGAGCAGGTCACGAATGCGCAGTTCCTGACGAATGCCTGGCTGAATCACCGGATCGTAGATTGGCGCCACGACGCCAGCACTGGTGACCTTCATTTCCTTCATCGAAGCCAGATCAGACTTCGTGACTTCGATGAGGGCGGTGCTGACGCTCTTCTGCTGCAGACCTTTGTAGTTATCGTCGCCCTTCACCATATCGATGAAGCTTTTTCCTTCACCTGGTTGGCCACGCAGCTTGACACCCTTCTGTTCCAGATCCTGAACCTGGTCGATGACTCGCTGAAGTTCACCCTTTTGGTTCTCGATCTGGCTCTTCAGGTCGGTGGTCACCTGATTGCCCTTCTCGACCTCCGCAATGGCGGCGTCGTATTTCTTTTGCAGCCCGTCGAAACCGCTTTTCAATTGCAGTTCGAGGGAGTCCTTCAGTTCTTTTACTTCGCTCATGGCGATACTCCGAAATGGTTGGTGAACAAGGTGGAAATTTCTTTCAGCTCATCCACGATCACCGTGGCCTCACTGCCGCCATCACGGCGTAGTGCGGAGTAGCCGAGCGAAGCGACTGCCGCCGCTTCCTTCTGAGAAAGCCCAATGCGCTCACGCAGGGCGTTCTCGAAAAGTCGAATGTCTGATTTCACAGTAAGGATCTGCGCCTCTGGATTCATTCCGAAGGGAACGAACGAGGCCTCCCAGAGCTCGGCCTCCTTGATGATGCGAACCCGGCGGCCGGCGCGCTCTTCGAAGTCAGCCTTGATGGTGTTGAAGCCGATCGACATGCTGTCGAGAATTTCGGCCTTCATCAGCTCGTAGGCATCCCGCGCATAGCTGACCGCGAGATTGACCTTGCCCTTGAGAAGCAAGCCGTGATCGTCTTGGGTGTAGTCAGCAGCACCGACCAAGCGTGTCAGGTCATGGTAGAGCGCAAGTTTCAATTTGCCGCCGCGGGTAGCCTTCACCCGAGTAAAGGCACCGGGCAAGATGACGTCATCACCAAGGTCAACGTTGTTGAACACCGCGGCGTAGCCTTCAAAATTGCCAGCGTCGTCCACCGCCTTGAGTTCGAACGGGACTTCAAGTTTTGACATTGGTCTGCATCTCCCACCGGGTAACCCGGCTGTACTCTTCGCCAACCAGAGGCGGCAGGTTTTCTTTTTCTCGAACTTCGTTGATTGTCATCCAGCCCGAACCACCGGAACCGCCAAGCGCGCTTCCGTAGTAGGTGGCTCGACCAGCGCTGTCAGCGCGCAGAAGCCCCTCGACTGTGAACTCGACAAAACGGGAATATTTGCGGTAGACCTTGTCGTTGAGTTCGTCCTCAACAGCGTCGATGTAGGGCTTAAGACCGAAGGTGATGAAGCCTGTGAGCTGTTGCTCAAGGTTTGAACCCATGATGGAAGTTTTGCCGGCACGGTTCGCCAGCCAGAGCGGCACACCATAGATACCTGCCAGCGCCTCTTCCTGAAATTGTTGGGATTCGATGAACTGGGCATCCCGCTGACTCAGGCCCGCAGGAACAATTTTCGGGTTTCCTTGGAGAATGGCCATCTTCCCAATATCGTCGGCGTCTGCCTTCCGAACGTCCGGAAACTTGGCCATGATCTGAGCTTCCTGCTGCTTGGTCAGAAAGTTCTCGTAGATCACATAGCCGCCAGTAAATCCGCCCTTCCGCATGAACCGCGACGACCACTGCTGCCCAGCTTTGGCTAGGCCCATGGTTTCCGCTTGGTACTCGATGGGCGACAAACCAACGATGCCGTCAAGGCTGAAGAGCTTGAAGTGCAGCATGTTCTCTGGTGAAACCGGAAAACGATCTCCTTCAGGAGGGGTTACCCAGTAAATAAGATCGTCATCGGTATCAATCGTGACGATGTCGAACTTCAGCGGAACGAAACCTATGGCGTCACCCTTGACGTTGCGCTCAATCAGCGCAAACGCGTTACCCCGTAACGCCATGTTCACCACGACGAACTTCAGGAAGTTCAGCAACGTCATGTAGGGGTTGGGTTTGCGTAACAGTTTTAGCGCCCGATCTTTGCCCGGTACTTGTTTCCGTCCGCCTTCAGCGTCTTCAAAAAGCTTCAGAGGTAAACCACTGAGTGATTCAGACAGGATCTTCACGCAAGACCAGACCATGCTGATCGACAGTGCTGTCTTGGTATTGACCCGAACACCTGACTTGGTGCGTTTGCCGCCAATCTCCATATCCACTTCGACGTAATCGCCCGTGGTCGGATCGGTGTAACCGAAGAATCCCCAGGTACGGGGGTTGTACCAACGAAATGCCATGGTCAGCCTACTAGTCCGAAAAAGCCGTTATTGAGGTAGTCGTCCATGCCTCCGCGCGCCTCTGGGTTAAGAGACAGCAGTGAAACGGCGTTGAACGTGGCCATGAGTGGGTCGATTTTCGCGGTGCCCGAAGCCTGTTTTGTGATCAGGAACGCGTTGGCTGATGGAACACCCTTAGCGTTGCCGCAGGCCCAAGCCATCAGAGGCTGACCACAGTGCAGAAACGCCCCTTCCGCAAGCTTGCGCTCGGTGGTTTTGATCGCGCCGGTCAGCTTCCAGCCCTGCGAAATACCGATAATTTTGTCTTCCTCGACGCCGGCGTCGGCCAAAGCGTCGAGCACCGCGCCAATGCCGGCCGGGTCTAGCCCGACCTTATCGAGCAGACCAGCCTGATTGATGCGCGCAACCGTCGCAGCAAGGTGTTCAACGTCGTCGCCGATCTTCTGTACCAGTGTGAGATCGCCCACAGCTGCCAGATCCATCAAGCGCGGCGCCTCTGACTTCCGGCGCTGCAGAACAGACGGGTGAGCGTAAGCGTGTGCCCAGTGCAGCCAGGTTCGCGACTCTCGAACGCGCCCCATCACCGCCAGCCCCAGCAAGTCGTCCAACCCGCCACCGTCGACTCCTACGACGATCACTTCGCAGCGCTCGATAAGTGAATCCAGCGTCAGCCCCTTCTCAGCTTGTGGCTCCCAGAAGTCGGCTCCGACCCAACTGTCGGACATCAGCGCCAGGCCAATCTCGATGTTAAGAAACTTGGCCAGGAAGCCTCGAACCTCGGCTTCACCGTCGAGTTCGGCCTGCATAAAAAGTCGTTCAAGGGTTGGCCTGTCCACCGAGTACCCCATGTTGGGGTTCACCAGGTGGAAATTCTCAGGCCGGCGAGCCTCGCCGCTCTCGATCATCGCGGGCGGAAATTCGTATATCACCGGAAGAAAGCGCGGATCGTCGATCCGGCCTTCACGCACGCCGCGCGCGTAGCTCAGTTTCGACTTGAATATCCCGGCCGGTGGCTCGTTTGACTGAGTCGTCAGCCAGATAATGAAGCCTTCCGGGCGGGACAGCAGGCCGCCCGTGGCCTCCCGAATCATGTCCGGCGCCTTGACGTTCTTGCCGAACAGCCAGGCCTCGTCGATCAGAACGCCGACGGCCTTTTTGCCACCAACGACGTCGCTGTCTGCCGCCACGACCTTCAACGTCGCGCCCGTCTCGCGGTGCGTGATCAGTTTCAGGTGCGGCTGGACGTGAAGCAGGTCACTCAGTTCTTCGTCGTGCTTGACCATGGCTGCGCATGGTTTGAAAGCGTTGTCTGCAATCTCCTTGGTCGGTGCCAGGATGATGAACTCAGCTTCCAGTCGCCAGTTGCGAATCAAAGCGGTCAGCATGATCGCCGCCGCAATCGTCGACTTGGAGTTCTTCTTCGGAATGCAAAGGAAGTACTCGCTGATCAGGCGGTGACCGGTTTCGTTGTTGTAGCTGCCGAAAATAGCGCCGGCAAAATCCAGAACCCAAGGTGCGCACGCTGTTTCAATTGTCGGGCAGCCAGGCGCGTCCACGATTTTCAGCGAACGGAATACTTCTAATCCTTCCTCGGCCTCTGATGGAAAAAGAGGCGGCGGAATGATTGATTCGCCCACAGAAAGACGCTGCCACCAGTCCGGGCAGGCAGTTGTCCAAAGCATTGGCTACTTCCTTACGACAGTGAGCGGCGGCTTGCCGGCGGAGTATTTGCCCTTCCCCGCCTCCTTGGCGGCCTGCTCTTTCAGTTCCTTCTTGCCAGCGTCACCTTTCTTGCCATGCACATAGGGCACAGCGGTTTGGGCGGCGTTGCGCCGATCAAAAACCTTGGCCCTAGGCTCATTCATCAGGGCCAGTAGCCAGACCAGGGGGTCTTCTGTAGTAGGAAGGCAATCGAGAAACTCGCCTCCGGACTCCTCCGTATCGGGCGCGTCGTTGGATGGCTGCTCTCGGCGTTTGCGCGACTTCTCAGGGTTAACACTCAGCTCGGCCCGGCGAGCAAGGATTGCAATTGCAATCTTGGGATCATTGGCCCAGCGGGAACCCGCTGCGGAAGCCGTGGAAGCCTTACATCCTGCGGCTTCTGCCGCTTCTTTGTTTGACGCACCCCGGGCTTTTGCGTCAACAAACTGTCGTTGTTTGTCTGTTAACACCATTAACAAAAAACCTTAGGGTCGGGAAAAAAAGTACGAATGGGATCGGGCGCGGTCTAGAAGCGGAAGTCCCCCTATATTTTGACCGCCCCCCCTCATCGACCTCTGCCGGACGCCTCCTCAGCCTGCTTGACCGAGTCGTGGCACGGTTTGCAAAGGGTTTGCCAGTTGGTTCGATCCCAGAACAGGACCATGTCGCCACGATGAGCAACAATGTGGTCAACGACGCTGCCGGCGGTAACGCGGCCAAGGCGTTCGCAGTAAACACAGAGAGGATGGTTATTCAGCCATCCTTCTCGCGCCTTCTGCCATTTGTACCCGTAGCCGCGTTGCGCCGATGTTTCCTTCGTCGCACGCCATGAGTTCGGATTGATGGCGGTCAGCCGATCAGCTTGGGTTTGAACCCTGCTTCCCAGCGTCTTCAGCCTTCCCATCGGGTAGCGCTCCAGCATTCGATTTAGGTGAGATAAGCGAAGCAGCACGCTCTCGGGCAATGCTGAGCCACTTAGCAGCTCTCGCTCGGCGGGCAGCGCATCCAGAACAGGCCATCAGCCTTCAACCTTCCGAGCTGCTGCTCGATCGTAGTAACCGCGCACCTTCTCTACGCCGAGAAAGCCGACGGCACCGCCAGCAAACGTGGCCATGCTTTGCGGTAAGCCCATCCATTCAAGGAGTGGCACCAACGACAGCGTGACCAGGCCGCACAGCGCACCTTCCAGATACATCTGACGACGAGTACCGCCGCCGTACATCACTCGCAGCACAGCGATACCGACCGACAGGCCAGCGGCATAGAGCTGGGGTTGATGCAGTAGCAGCCAGGCAATCATTGCGGCCCACAGACCGGGATCCTTCTCAGGCATGTTTGGCATCTCGATTCCTCCCTTTAGGGGAGTGCAATAGGTTCGGCTCCAACGGCACTCCCGGCTCAGAGCGATGGGTGTGGTGGAGCCGAAAACGAAAAAGCCCCAACGAATGCCAGGGCCTCAAAACAAAAATAAAAAGCCCCGCATGCGCGGGGCCCATAAACAGAAATTTTGTATTAACGATACTTCGAAGGGCTGCTTCTTATCTCGTCAAGCAGGTCGTGCCCTTGCCACGTCAGGCCTTTGATGCTCGGGCCAATGCCAAAGCTTGCAGTCAGAAAACCTGTGTCCGCTAGTAGATTCAGGTGATAGCGAAGTACTTCGGTCTCTTCATCCTTCTTGTAGTTCCCATCAACCATATGCTCCGGGAACACAGCACTGAATGAAGCTCCGTTTAACGTAGTCCTTGCCTCAGTTCTCTCTAGTATTTCCTTGATTACTGCCCAATCCCTAACCATTAGCGACTACCTAGATAAATCGAGAAGTCAGCAATATAACCTCATCCACATCAATGGAGAAAGACACGAAGTTAGGGATTTGTTTGGATTTCTAGAAAGCAAAAAGCCCATCTCGGAGACGGGCTTTGCACGCGGAAAAACCGCAAAGTAACTGAAATCTATAGTTCGTCCCCGGCCTTGTCAAGCAGCCTCGCGCCGAAAATCGAGCGCGCCATCAATCCAGGCAATGCCCGCCTTCCAGAGCTGCCGAGTCTTCTCTTCACCGAAGCCCATCTTCTTGCCGACATCGATCAGCGCCTTGTCGCGAGCGGTGTAGTACTTCATCAGCACCTTGCCGCATTCCGGGTACCGCTTCAGCAGGCGACCCATCAAGCCGTCAATCATCAGCGCATCGTCGTCGGTGATCATCGGCGTGTGCAGCGTGTTCTCACGGGATGCACAGCACGACACGCCGGACCCCAGCACGACCCAACGGCCCCAATGCTCCAGCAAATCCTCGGCGGTGCGCTCGGTGAAGCTCTTCGTTCTCGCCATGATCAGTCCCCTTTAATGGCCGAGCCACCTGGCCCGCGAGTGTTGGTTTGCTGGTACAGATCGGCCATGGTCAATGGCTCGCGCGGCAGCGTTGCGATGTGGCGCTCCTGGCGGATAAGCATGCCGAGCTGAACGACCAGGTCATCCATCGGAAGCGGCTCCAGCGTCTCGGCGTGCACTA
>Ga0105250_10000599_pt1 | contig 23543 bp, 18 predicted proteins | sample KBSS54metaG_FD_80425 | JGI IMG/M metagenome (GOLD analysis project Ga0105250, IMG submission 80425) | Switchgrass rhizosphere microbial communities from Kellogg Biological Station, Michigan, USA - KBS S5-4 metaG | ecosystem: Host-associated > Plants > Roots > Rhizosphere > Soil | place...
CCTGGCAGTATCGCACGTTCGTATCGTACCGCTCGCACCACCATGATAGTTGGTAAACAGCGTATGCCGGAAAGCCGTGGCTATTTTTATCAGGATTTGATGTTGCCGGTGCTGTTGGATAGTTTGCGTGGCGGTTGGCAGGCGAACGAACTGGCTCGTCCGTTGGCTCGTCTGAAATCAATGGATAACAATGGGTTATTACGCCGCACGCTTAGCGCATGGTTTCGTCATAATGTGCAGCCGCTGGCGACATCTAAAGCGTTGTTTATTCATCGTAATACGCTTGAATATCGGTTAAATCGCATCTCCGAATTAACGGGTTTGGACTTAGGGAATTTTGACGACCGGTTGTTGCTGTATGTGGCGTTGCAACTGGACGAACAGAGATGAAATAGAGTGGATGACGTTGTGTCATCCACTCGTGGCATACGCAGGACTTTATTTACCGCGGGTTAGCTTATCGAGATCGGATTCAATTTCACTGATCTTATGAGCAACCACAGACTCCAGATGGCGGAGATCGTCGAGAATTTTGCGTTTCAGATCGACTTCTGTGCGATCGCGCTGACACAGTTGATCCAGTTCATCAATCACATAACGCAAGTTCGGGCTGATTTCCTGTACTTCTTTGTAGCCCTGGCCAACGCCATCGGCAACGACAGTTTTACGCTGACGTGGGTATTTAAACTTCACGCTTTTAGCAAAAAACTCGCCTTTATCCTTCTGGAAATAGATTTTCAGGATATCGTTGTTGGCTTCCTGCCGGAGGCTATAACGATCGATTTCATCAGGATTGGTAATACCCAGACTTTTCAAGTTATCGTACATAGTGTTACCTTTTCGATATCATTAACCTATAGATAATCAACGGAAAATTCCCTTTCCGCCAGTCCCGGATGCAAAAAAGGCGAGCCGCCCCGCCTTTTGAACATTTATATTTAGTCGATAGTGCGAAGCAGTTCGTTGATGCCCACTTTACCGCGGGTTTTGGCGTCTACTTTTTTCACGATAACCGCGCAGTACAAGCTGTACTTACCATCTTTGGATGGCAGGTTACCGGAAACAACTACGGAGCCTGCTGGTACGCGGCCATAATGCACTTCACCCGTTTCACGGTCATAAATACGCGTGCTTTGACCGATGTAAACGCCCATGGAAATGACAGAACCTTCTTCAACGATAACGCCTTCCACAACTTCTGAACGCGCGCCGATAAAGCAGTTATCTTCGATAATGGTTGGGTTAGCCTGCAGTGGTTCCAGAACACCACCAATTCCCACGCCACCAGACAGGTGTACGTTTTTACCAATCTGCGCGCAAGAACCTACGGTCGCCCAGGTATCAACCATCGAGCCTTCATCAACGTATGCGCCGATGTTGACGTAAGAAGGCATCAGAACGGTATTGCGCGCGATGAATGCGCCCTGGCGTACTGCCGCTGGTGGCACAACGCGGAAACCTTCTTTCTGGAAGCGTGCTTCGTCATAGTTGGCGAATTTCATCGGCACTTTGTCGAAGTAGCGGCTTTCTGCGCCATCAATAACCTGGTTGTCATTGATACGGAAAGAGAGCAGAACGGCTTTTTTGAGCCACTGGTGGGTAACCCACTGGCCATCAATTTTTTCGGCAACGCGCAGCGCACCGCTGTCGAGCAGGGAGATGACCTGGTTTACCGCTTCACGAGTCACGGTATCTGCATTTGCCGGAGTGATTTCGGCGCGGCGCTCGAAAGCGGTTTCAATGATATTTTGTAGCTGCTGCATTAAAATTTTCCTGATCGTAGCTGAATTAAAAAAGACTGTTATTTATCGTTGGGATTAAGGGCCGCTGTCAACCGTTGCTGTACTTCCTGTTGTAACTCATCATTAAGAGCACGCCGGTCGGCAGTGGCTATTATAAATAAATCTTCTACTCGCTCACCAATTGTCGTGATTCTTGCGCCATAAAGCGAGATCCCGAGATCGGCAAATACTTCCCCAACCCTTGCCAGCAAACCTGGCTGATCTAAAGCAATCAGCTCCAGGAATGTGCGTCTGTCGGTGTGTGTCGGCAGGAAATTCACCTCAGTATCGACAGTAAAATGGCGCAGTTTTGCCGACTGGCGCCGGGGTTGTGGTGGCTGCCAGCTTGCTTGCGTGATGGCTTGTTCCAGGCTGTGGCAAATAAGCTCGTGCCTGTCGGCGGATAGCGGGCTGCCGTCTGGCTCCAGTACAATAAAGGTATCCATCGCCATTCCGTCGCGGGTGGTAAAGATTTGCGCGTCGTGAACACTAAGGTTACGCCGGTCTAACTCCGCGCAAACTGCAGCAAACAGGTGAGGGCGGTCAGGGCTCCAGATGAAAATTTCGGTGCCACCGCGAGTTGCCTGCGGGCTGAGTAAAATCATCGGCTTGCTGAGATCGTGTTTCAGTAAATGGCGCGCATGCCAGGCAATTTGGTTTGGTGTATGGCGGACGAAATAGTTTGCCCGGCAACGGCGCCAGATATTATGCAGCGCTTCTTCGTTGATATTGTCCATACGCAACAATGCCAGCGCCTGTAATTGATGATGGCGCACACGTTCGCGCATATCCGGGCTGTTCTGCATCCCGCGGCGTAGCTGTTTTTCGGTTGCGAAGTACAGTTCACGTAGCAAGCTTTGTTTCCAGCTGTTCCACAAAGTTTCGTTAGTCGCGCAAATATCGGCAACGGTCAGGCAAACCAAATAGCGCAGGCGGTTTTCAGTCTGTACCTCTTCAGCGAACTGCTTAATCACTTCTGGATCCTGAATATCGCGGCGTTGTGCCGTTACCGACATCAGCAAATGCTGGCGTACCAGCCATGCGACTAACTGTGTTTCACGCGAGTTCAGCCCGTGAAGTTCCGCAAATTTTACAATGTCCTGCGCGCCGAGCACCGAGTGATCTCCGCCACGGCCTTTGGCGATATCGTGGAACAGGGCTGCGATCAGAATAAGTTCCGGATGCGCCAGGCGTGGCCACAGATCCACACATAAAGGATGTTTCGAGCGAGTCTCTTCTTTGGCGAAACTCTCCAGTTTTAGCAGCACACGAATAGTATGTTCATCAACGGTATAAGCGTGGAATAGGTCAAACTGCATCTGGCCGACGATATGCGACCACTGTGGCATATAAGCCCACAACACGCTGTGGCGGTGCATCGGTAATAATGCGCGGCTAACAGCACCAGGGTGGCGCAGGATAACCAGAAACAGTTCACGCGCCTCAGGAATGTAGCAAAGAGGCTGTTTGAGATGGCGACGTGCATGACGTAAATGGCGCAGGGTAGTCGAATAAATTCCGGTGATGTCCCGATTGCGTACCATCGTGTAAAACATGCGCAGAATGGCCTGTGGCTCGCGCATAAACAGTGTTTCGTCACGCAGATCAATCAGTGTTCCGCGCAGCTGGAAGTCATCATCAAGCGGGCGAGGTTTTTCGCTGGCGTCCAGGGCAAGAATCGCTTCGTCAAAAAGCTGCAATAGCATCTGGTTAAGCTCACCCACACGTCGGGTCACGCGATAAAAATCTTTCATCATGCGCTCGACTGGCTCATTACCTTCACCGGTGTAATTCAGGCGTTGGGCGACGCTGAGTTGGCGGTCGAACAATAAGCGGTTGTCGTAGCGATTCACTTCAAGATGCAGTGCAAAACGGATGCGCCATAACAGGTGCTGACATTCGTCGAGTTCATTTCGTTCCGCTTCGGTTAAAAAGCCAAAGCCGACCATTTCACTTAATGACGTTGCGCCAAAGTGGCGACGGGCAACCCATTGCAGGGTATGGATGTCGCGCAGGCCACCGGGGCTACTTTTGATATCTGGCTCGAGGTTATAACTGGTACCGTGATAACGTTGATGACGTTCGTTTTGCTCGTCAATTTTGGCGGCAAAGAATTTCGCCGATGGCCAAAAACCATCGCTAAAAATGTGTTTTTGAAGTTCGAGAAACAGAGCGACATCGCCAATCAGCAAGCGCGATTCAATCAAGTTAGTGGCGACGGTTAAATCTGACAAACCTTCGAGTAAACACTCTTCAAGCGTACGCACGCTGTGGCCGACTTCCAGTTTCACATCCCACAATAGCGTTAGCAGCTCGCCGATTTTCTGGGCTTGAGATTCGGTCAGACGCTTACGGCTGAGAATCAGTAAGTCAATGTCGGAAAGAGGATGTAGCTCCCCGCGTCCGTATCCCCCAACCGCGACCAGAGCCGTTTCGGCAACATCGCCAAAGTCATATTTCAGCCACAACCGCTGTAGCAGTTGATCGATAAATTCGGTGCGGGCATCCATTAACTTTTCGGCTGAAATACCGTCATCAAAAGCGCGCCCCAGCCATTGCTGGAAGAGGTCGATTCGGGCTTTTATCTGGCTGCATTCAAGCTCTGCATCTGGCCAACTGACGGGGTATTCAGGTTGCCCGGAAATCTCAGGAAGCACTGTGGTCGCGTACTGCTCGGGTAAACTCTGGGTCATGTCGCCATCCATAAAAAAAGCCGGCATAAGCCGGCTTCGATCGCTGACTTTCGTCAGGCGAATCACTCGTTATGCGAAATCACACTTGGGATGGTGTCATCTTTACGCAAAGTGAGAATTTCGCAGCCGTTATCTGTCACCACAATAGTATGCTCGTATTGTGCAGACAAGCTGCGATCTTTGGTTTTCACCGTCCAACCGTCTTTCATGGTGCGAATGCGGTAATCACCGGAGTTCACCATCGGCTCGATGGTGAACGTCATACCCGGTTGCAGTACTACGCCGCCGTCGTCAGCATCATAATGCAGCACTTGTGGTTCTTCGTGGAATACGCGACCAATACCGTGTCCACAGTATTCACGTACTACAGAAAAACCTTCTGCTTCAACGAACTTCTGAATTGCCGCACCGAGGGTACGCAGGCGAATGCCTGGTTTTACCATGCGCAGAGACAAATACAGGCTTTCTTGCGTGATACGACACAGACGCTCACCAAGGATGGTTGGTTTGCCCACGAGGAACATTTTTGAGGTATCGCCGTGGTATTCATCTTTGATGACAGTGACGTCGATGTTGACGATGTCGCCATCTTTCAAAATTTTAGTGTCATCAGGGATACCGTGGCATACCACTTCGTTGATGGAGATGCACACGGATTTTGGGAAGCCGTGGTAACCCAAACACGCTGAAATAGCCTGTTGGTTGTTAACGATGTAATCGTTGCAAATACGATCCAACTCACCAGTGCTAACACCAGGCCGCACGTGAGGTTCAATCATTTCCAGCACTTCAGCGGCAAGCCTGCCCGCAACGCGCATTTTTGCAATTTCTTCAGGGGTTTTAATTGAGATAGCCATTAATTCGATCCGCAGGTGTCGTCAATATCGACAATAATTGAGCAAGTGTATAGCAATGTTATCAGGGCAGGCGATCGGTGCCAAATTGAGAATCCTTGCGCGCACTATCTGCCAACAACTATTGGTGTCTGAGTCTGTTTTATGGTATAAAGCGCGCCGGACTTGTATTCCGATTTTTCGGATACAGCCAACACTCTCACTTTGTGTAAATAACACACACGTATCGACACATATTCCGGGGTGCCCTTTGGGGTCGGTAATATGGGATACGTGGAGGCTTAACCCCAATCACTATATAGAGGTTTTAATCATGGCAACTGTTTCCATGCGCGACATGCTCAAGGCTGGTGTTCACTTCGGTCACCAAACCCGTTACTGGAACCCGAAAATGAAGCCTTTCATCTTCGGCGCTCGTAACAAAGTTCACATCATCAACCTTGAAAAAACTGTACCTATGTTCAACGAAGCTTTGGCTGAACTGAGCAAGATTTCTTCTCGTAAAGGCAAAATCCTTTTCGTTGGTACTAAGCGCGCAGCAAGCGAGCCAGTAAAAGAAGCTGCTCTGAGCTGCGATCAGTTCTTCGTGAACCATCGCTGGTTGGGCGGTATGCTGACTAACTGGAAAACCGTTCGTCAGTCCATCAAACGTCTGAAAGACCTGGAAATCCAGTCTCAGGACGGTACCTTCGACAAACTGACCAAGAAAGAAGCGCTGATGCGTACCCGTGAGCTGATTAAGTTAGAAAACAGCCTCGGCGGTATCAAAGACATGGGCGGCTTGCCGGATGCTCTGTTTGTAATCGACGCCGATCACGAACACATTGCAATCAAAGAAGCGAATAACCTGGGTATCCCAGTATTCTCTATCGTTGATACTAACTCTGATCCAGATGGCGTTGATTTCGTTATCCCTGGTAACGACGATGCAATCCGTGCTGTAACCCTGTACCTGGGTGCTGTAGCTGCTACCGTTCGTGAAGGCCGTTCTCAGGATCTGGCTTCTCAGGCAGAAGAAAGCTTCGTAGAAGCTGAATAATAAGGTTCGCTCTTATTTGAGCTCTTATTAACCAGGTATACCCTTTAGATTTCGAGTTGCAGGTAGACGGCAAACTCAAGAATCCCCAGGAGCTTACTTAGGTAAGTGACTGGGTGAGTGAGTGCAGCCAACGCCCCTGTGGCTTGAAAGATTATGGGTATATTGAATAGTTTGGTTAGGGGGCCTGCACAGGCCCCCTTTTTATTTTGAGCCAGGGTTCGTCTGTTCCGTGGACCAGGGCTTATCTCTCTCTACGAGATAACCGAGGATTTTAGAATGGCTGATATTACTGCTGCTCTGGTAAAAGAACTGCGTGAGCGTACTGGCGCAGGCATGATGGATTGCAAAAAGTCACTGACTGAAGCTAATGGCGACATTGAGCTGGCAATCGAAAACATGCGTAAGTCTGGTGCGATCAAAGCGGCTAAGAAAGCAGGCAACGTTGCTGCTGACGGCGTGATCAAAACTAAGATTGCTGACGGCTATGCTGTGATTCTGGAAGTTAACTGCCAGACTGACTTCGTTGCTAAAGATGGTGGTTTCCAGGCATTTGCTGACAAAGTGCTGGACGCTGCTGCTGCAGGCAAAGTAACTGACATCGAAGTGCTGAAAGCACAATTCGAAGAAGAGCGTGTTGCACTGGTTGCTAAAATCGGTGAGAACATCAACGTTCGTCGTGTTGCTGTTCTGGAAGGCGACGTTCTGGGTAGCTACCTGCACGGTGCTCGCATCGGTGTTGTTGTTGCAGCTAAAGGCGCTGACGAAGAACTGGTTAAGCAAATTGCTATGCACGTTGCTGCAAGCAAGCCAGAATTCGTTAAGCCAGAAGATGTGTCTGCTGACGTGGTTGAGAAAGAGTACCAGGTTCAGCTGGACATCGCTATGCAGTCTGGTAAGCCGAAAGAAATCGCAGAGAAAATGGTTGAAGGCCGCATGAAGAAATTCACCGGCGAAGTTTCTCTGACTGGTCAGCCTTTCGTAATCGACCCAAGCAAAACTGTTGCTCAGTTGCTGAAAGAGCACAATGCTGACGTGACTGGCTTCATCCGCTTTGAAGTGGGCGAAGGCATCCAGAAAGTTGAGACTGACTTCGCAGCAGAAGTTGCTGCAATGTCTAAGCAGTCTTAATTTTTAAAGGAGCCGCCAATTGGCGGCTCCTTTATATCTGCCTTTAAAAATCAGTCTGCTCTGATACAGATCTTACTGATATGCGACATTATGTCGCCTGAATTTACCATCCCCATTCGTTGACTGTTCCCAGGAAAGAATCATGGCTACCAATGCAAAACCTGTCTACAAACGCATTCTGCTCAAGCTAAGCGGCGAAGCGCTGCAAGGTACCGAAGGCTTCGGTATTGATGCAAGCATCCTTGATCGTATGGCTCAGGAAATTAAAGAGCTGGTTGAATTGGGCATTCAGGTCGGGGTGGTGATTGGTGGTGGCAACTTATTCCGCGGTGCGGGCCTGGCAAAAGCCGGTATGAACCGTGTTGTGGGCGACCACATGGGCATGTTGGCCACCGTCATGAACGGCCTGGCAATGCGTGATGCGCTTCATCGCGCCTATGTGAACGCCCGCTTGATGTCCGCTATTCCATTGAATGGCGTGTGTGATAACTACAGCTGGGCAGAAGCCATCAGCCTGCTGCGTAATAACCGCGTAGTTATCCTGGCTGCCGGTACTGGCAACCCGTTCTTTACCACTGACTCTGCAGCGTGTTTACGCGGTATTGAAATTGAAGCTGACGTCGTATTGAAAGCGACAAAAGTTGATGGCGTGTTTACCGCAGATCCGGTTCAAGATCCTACCGCTACGCTTTGTGAGCAATTGACCTATACCGAAGTACTGGAAAAAGAACTGAAAGTGATGGACCTGGCGGCGTTTACCCTCGCACGCGATCACAAAATCCCGATTCGTGTTTTCAACATGAACAAACCTGGTGCGCTTCGCCGTGTTGTGATGGGCGAAAAAGAAGGCACTTTAATCACTGAATAATTTCAGTCGATGATAAATCAGGGTAAGATTCGATTTCACTTACTCTGATTAATTGAGTAGCAGGCAACCCCAACGGGCGCCATGAATAAACAGGGCTATACTTAGCTCGCAGCGTCTGCATCGCAGCGTGAAGTGTGGTCTGCCCTAAACCAGTTTTCAAGGATTCGTAACGTGATAAGTGATATCAGAAAAGATGCCGAAGTGCGTATGGAAAAATGCGTAGAAGCATTCAAAACTCAAATCAGTAAAATCCGCACCGGCCGCGCCTCTCCATCTCTGCTGGACGGTATCATTGTGGAGTATTACGGAACACCAACTCCACTGCGCCAACTGGCAAGTGTAACGGTTGAAGATTCTCGTACACTGAAGATCAACGTGTTTGACCGCTCCCTGAGCCAGGCCGTTGAGAAAGCGATCATGACTTCCGACCTCGGTCTGAACCCAAGCTCTGCCGGTACCGACATTCGTGTTCCACTACCAGCACTGACTGAAGAACGTCGTAAAGACCTGATCAAAATTGTACGTGGCGAAGCTGAAGGCGCGCGCGTTGCGGTTCGTAACGTTCGCCGTGATGCTAACGACAAAGTTAAAGCGCTGCTGAAAGATAAAGAAATCAGTGAAGATGACGATCGTCGTTCACAGGATGACGTTCAGAAAATGACTGATGCTGCTATCAAAAAAGTAGATGCTGCGCTTGCTGAGAAAGAAGCTGAGTTGATGCAGTTCTAATCCGTTGAGATGACGGATCAAACGCCGTATACAGGCTGTGGCTAACGTCGCAGTCATTGTTTACGGCGTTTTGTTTTTCACGCGAAAGTGTCGGCAATCTCTCTGTGTCGCGGCAACCTATTATTAATTCTAAAATTCCAGAGCGTCTTATGAAGCAACTGACCATTCTTGGCTCTACCGGGTCTATCGGTACCAGTACCCTTAGCGTTGTTCGTCATAATCCTGAGAAGTTTTCCGTCACGGCATTAGTTGCCGGGAAAAATGTCGCGCGTATGGCCGAGCAGTGCCTGGAGTTCCAGCCAAAATGGGCAGTGATGGATGATGAGAAGTCTGCCGGTGAGTTACGTCGCCTGTTAAAAGAGCATGGGAGTCGCACCGAAGTCCTGGCAGGGCAGCAAGCGGCTTGCGAAATGGCCGCGCTGGATGAAGTTAATCAGGTTATGGCCGCGATTGTTGGTGCTGCGGGGCTGTTACCAACACTTGCAGCTATCGCTGCAGGCAAGCAAGTTTTACTGGCAAACAAAGAGTCGTTAGTGACTTGTGGTCGTCTATTTATGGACGCCGTTCAACGCAGTAAAGCCCAGTTGCTACCTATCGACAGTGAACACAACGCAATTTTTCAGAGTTTACCGGAACCAATCCAGCAAAACCTCGGGTACGCTGAACTTGAGAGTAATGGCGTTTCGTCCATTATTCTTACTGGGTCAGGTGGCCCGTTCCGTGAGACGCCTTTAGGCGACTTGGCTGCAATGACGCCAGACCAGGCTTGTAGCCATCCGAACTGGTCGATGGGACGTAAAATCTCTGTCGATTCAGCCACCATGATGAATAAAGGTCTCGAATATATTGAAGCTCGCTGGCTATTCAATGCAACAGCGAAGCAAATGGAAGTCCTGATACATCCGCAGTCGGTTATCCATTCGATGGTTCGCTATCGCGATGGCAGTGTATTGGCACAATTGGGCGCGCCAGATATGCGCACACCAATCGCGCATGCAATGGCGTTCCCGGAGCGTGTTATATCCGGTGTTGAGCCGCTCGATTTTTGTAAAATTGGCACTTTCACCTTCATGGAACCAGACTATCACCGCTATCCTTGTCTGAAATTGGCGATGGACGCGTTTGAGCAGGGGCAGGCCGCAACGACAGTACTAAATGCGGCTAATGAAGTGGTTGTTGAAGCCTTCTTACGCGAACAACTGCGATTCACCGAGATTGCAGCCCTGAATCGGGCCGTGTTGGAAAGTGTTGATTTGACGGAACCGAAGAGCGTTGAAGATGTGATTACTGTGGACGCAAAAGCGCGTGAAGTTGCCCGAAATTTGGTGACACGTATCGCTTCCCGATGATTATTCATCCGGCTGATGTGCCTCCATTTGTTAGCTCTGTGCTTCAGTGATATAGTCTGCGCCATCTTTCAGTCGATAATTATTGACTGAAAGATAGGTAAGCCGTGTTATAGCACGGCTTTTTTATGTAAAAGCTGAAATCATTCTGAGTACCGCTTAATCCTTATCTGGGAATAATTACGTCTTATGTTGTCTGCAAACCAACAATTAAGCGAATCACAATCTGACCATGGCGCACGTCATGTTGCCATCATTATGGACGGTAATGGACGTTGGGCTAAACGACAGGGGAAGATGAGGATTTCCGGCCATAAAGCGGGTGCGAAATCAGTACGGCGGGCTGTGAGTTTTGCAGCAAACAACGGTATTGATGCGCTAACACTTTATGCCTTCAGTAGTGAAAACTGGAATCGCCCTGCTCAAGAAGTCAGCGCGTTGATGGAATTGTTCGTGTGGGCTTTAGACAGTGAAGTCAAAAGTTTACATCGACACAATGTTCGTCTGCGGATTATTGGTGATACCAGTCGATTCAATGCTCGCCTGCAAGAACGTATTAACAAAGCCGAAGCCCTCACCAGTGCCAATACCGGTTTAACTCTCAACATTGCCGCGAATTATGGCGGACGTTGGGATATTATTCAGGGAGTGCGGCATCTTGCCGAACAGGTACAGGAAGGCTTATTGCGCCCAGACCAGATTGATGAAGAGATGCTGAGTCAGCAAATCTGCATGAATGAACTGGCTCCCGTAGATTTAGTAATTAGGACAGGGGGAGAGCATCGTATCAGTAACTTTCTGATTTGGCAGATTGCCTATGCAGAACTTTATTTCACTGATGTTCTTTGGCCTGATTTCGATGAACAAGACTTTGAAGGTGCACTACATGCTTTTGCAAATCGAGAGCGTCGTTTTGGCGGCACGGCACCTGGTAGTGAGTAAGCCTGTTGGGGGTCACCTTTGCTGAAGTATCGCCTGCTTTCTGCGTTTATTTTAATCCCGGTGGTTATAGCCGCGCTATTTTGGCTCCCACCCGTAGGATTTGCTATTACCACTCTGGTGGTCTGCATGCTCGCCGCCTGGGAATGGGGGCAACTGGCAGGCTTTAAAGCACGCTCTCAACGAGTATGGCTTGCTGTGCTGTGCGGCCTGTTATTGGCGCTGATGTTGTTTGCATTGCCCGAATACCAGCGTACGGTCCATATTCCGCTCATTGAGGCGTCACTTTGGGCATCGCTTGCCTGGTGGTTTGCGGCACTGCTACTGGTGTTGTTCTATCCGGGCTCTGCATCCATTTGGCGTAATTCAAAAACACTGCGTTTGGTATTTGGTGTGCTGACGATCGTGCCGTTTTTCTGGGGCATGATTGTACTGCGTAACTGGCATTACGATATCAACCACTACACCGGTTCAATCTGGCTGTTGTATGTAATGGTACTGGTCTGGGGCGCGGACTCCGGAGCGTATATGTTTGGCAAAATGTTTGGCAAACATAAACTAGCTCCGAAAGTATCGCCTGGCAAAACATGGCAGGGCTTCTTCGGTGGCTTGTTCACTTCTGCGATTATCTCAGTGCTGTTCGGCATGTGGGCGAACCTGGATGTGTCACCGGCTATCCTGTTGACCTGTTCGGTCGTTGCGGCTCTGGCTTCAGTTCTTGGTGACTTAACCGAAAGCATGTTTAAGCGCGAAGCTGGGATTAAAGATAGCGGTCACCTGATCCCCGGTCATGGTGGTATCCTTGACCGCATTGATAGCCTTACAGCAGCAGTACCGGTATTTGCCTGTCTGTTATTGCTGGTATTCAGGACGATTTAACGGAAGGTTATATGCTGAGCTTACTCTGGAATTTGGCTGCATTTATCGTTGCACTGGGTGTGTTAATTACCGTGCATGAGTTCGGCCATTTTTGGGTTGCTCGTCGCTGCGGCGTAAAAGTAGAGCGTTTTTCCATTGGTTTTGGTAAAGCGCTCTGGCGTCGCACTGACCGTCATGGTACCGAATTTGTCATTGCCCTAATCCCTCTTGGCGGCTACGTCAAAATGCTTGATGAACGTGTTGAGCCGGTTAGCCCGGAACTGCGCCATCAGGCTTTCAATAACAAAACTGTTTCTCAACGAGCAGCAATTATTGCTGCCGGTCCGATTGCTAACTTTATCTTCGCTGTGTTTGCTTATTGGCTTGTGTTTATCATTGGTGTGCCCGGTGTTCGTCCGATTGTTGGCGAAGTTATGCCCAACTCGATAGCGGCCGAAGCACAAATTGCACAAGGCACGGAACTTAAAGCGATAGATGGTATCGAAACGCCTGATTGGGAATCAGTTCAACTTGCGTTAATGGGCAAAATTGGCGATGACAGCGTCAAGATGACGACGGCACCGTTGGGCTCGAATCTGAAAAGTGAAAAAACGCTCGATTTGCGCCACTGGCAATTTGACCCAGAGAAGCAGAATCCGATCACTTCTTTAGGTATCGAACCACGTCGTCCGCAGATTGAGACAGTACTACAGGAAGTACAGCCAAATTCCGCAGCGGAAAAAGCGGGTTTGCAAGCTGGAGACAGGATCGCTAAAGTCAACGGTGCGGCACTGACTCAGTGGGCAGAATTTGTTAGTCAGGTGCGCGACAATCCAGGTCAGCCACTGGAGCTAGAAATAGAAAGACAAGGGGCGCTCTTGTCTTTAACGTTGATACCGGATACAAAACCGGGTAAAGCGAAGGCTGAAGGGTTTGCGGGTGTGGTTCCAAAGGTTATCCCGCTACCGGATGAGTATAAAACAGTACGCCAGTATGGGCCGTTTGCGGCTGTTGCGGAAGCCACGGATAAAACCTGGCAACTGATGAAGCTTACGGTCAATATGCTGGGAAAATTAATAACCGGTGACATCAAGCTGAATAACCTCAGTGGGCCAATCTCCATAGCTCAAGGGGCTGGTATGTCAGCGGAATCTGGGTTGATTTACTATCTGATGTTCCTGGCGCTGATTAGCGTCAATCTGGGGATTATCAACCTGTTTCCGTTACCCGTCCTGGACGGGGGGCATCTGCTCTTTTTGGCGATTGAGAAACTGAAAGGTGGGCCGGTTTCCGAGCGAGTTCAAGACTTTAGTTACCGCATTGGCTCTATATTGCTGGTGCTGTTGATGGGGCTTGCACTTTTCAATGATTTCTCTCGGTTTTAGAGAGAATTAGGTTAGGAAGAACGCATAACAACGATGGCGATGAAAAAGTTGCTCATAGCGTCGCTGCTGTTTAGCAGCGCCACCGTATACGGTGCAGACGGGTTCGTGGTGAAGGATATTCATTTCGAAGGCCTGCAGCGAGTCGCCGTCGGTGCGGCCCTCCTCAGCATGCCGGTTCGCGTAGGCGATACTGTCTCTGACGAGGATATCAGTAATACTATCCGTTCACTTTTTGCTACCGGGAACTTCGAAGATGTCCGGGTACTGCGTGATGGTGAAACGTTGGTTGTACAGGTGAAAGAACGCCCGACAATCGCGAGTATTACTTTCTCTGGTAACAAGTCCGTGAAGGACGACATGCTTAAACAGAACCTCGAGGCTTCTAGCGTGCGTGTCGGTGAGTCACTGGACAGAACAACCCTGGCCGATATTGAAAAAGGGCTGGAAGATTTCTATTACAGCGTTGGTAAATACAGTGCCAGCGTGAAAGCCGTTGTTACGCCACTGCCGCGTAACCGTGTTGACCTGAAACTGGTATTCCAGGAAGGCGTTTCCGCCAAAATTCAGCAAATCAACATTGTGGGCAACCATGCGTTTACTACTGACGAGCTCATTTCGCACTTCCAGTTGCGTGATGAGGTGCCGTGGTGGAACGTGGTGGGCGATCGTAAATATCAGAAGCAGAAGCTTGCTGGTGATCTCGAAACACTGCGCAGTTACTACCTGGATCGTGGTTATGCACGCTTTAACATCGATTCTACCCAGGTCAGCCTGACGCCTGATAAGAAAAGCATTTACGTTACCATCAACGTGACAGAAGGTGATCAGTATAAGATTGCTGGCGTGACGGTGAGCGGTAATCTGGCAGGGCACTCAGCAGAAATTGAAACGCTGACTAAGCTCAAGCCGGGCGAGCTTTATAACGGCACTAAAGTGACCAAAATGGAAGACGACATCAAGAAATTGTTGGGTCGTTATGGTTACGCCTATCCGCGCGTGCAAACACAACCTGAAATCAATGATGCAGACAAGACCGTTAAACTGCATGTTAACGTTGATTCAGGTAACCGTTACTACGTACGTAAAATTCGCTTTGAAGGTAACGACACCAGTAAAGATTCTGTCCTGCGTCGCGAAATGCGCCAAATGGAAGGAACGTGGCTGGGTAGTGACCTTGTCGACTCAGGCAAAGAACGTCTGAACCGTCTGGGATACTTCGAAACTGTAGATGTCGACACGCAGCGTGTGTCAGGTAGCCCTGACCAGGTTGATGTGGTTTACAAAGTTAAGGAGCGTAATACCGGTAGCTTCAACTTTGGTATCGGTTACGGTACTGAAAGTGGTATCAGCTTCCAGGTGGGTGTCCAGCAGGATAACTGGCTTGGAACGGGTTACTCTGTCGGTATCAACGGGACCAAAAACGATTATCAGACATATGCGGAATTGTCCTTAACCGACCCGTACTTTACAGTTGATGGTGTGAGCCTTGGCGGTCGTGTCTTCTACAACGACTTTAAAGCAGATGACGCGGACCTTTCTGACTACACCAACAAAAGTTATGGTGTGGATGGAACCCTTGGTTTCCCGGTTAATGAAAACAACACGTTGCGTCTTGGTGTAGGTTATGTCCACAACGACCTGTCCAACATGCAGCCGCAGGTTGCGATGTGGCGTTACCTGGATTCAATGGGTCAATCAGCGGGTACTACGTCGACTGATAATGGTTTTGCGGCAGATGACTTCACGCTGAACTATGGCTGGACGTATAACAAACTTGACCGTGGTTACTTCCCAACGGAAGGTTCACGTGTGAACCTGAACGGTAAAGTGACCGTACCAGGTTCTGACAACGAGTTCTACAAAGTCACGTTTGATACAGCAAGCTACTTCCCAATTGATGATGATCATACCTGGGTAATGTTAGGCCGTGCTCGTATTGGTTACGGTGATGGCCTGGGCGGCAAAGAAATGCCGTTCTATGAAAACTTCTATGCCGGTGGTTCCAGTACAGTCCGTGGCTTCCAGTCCAACAACATTGGTCCGAAAGCGGTCTATATTGGTGGTCCTGGAAATGATAATTGCGACCAGCCTAACGGGTATTGCTCATCCGACGATGCAGTCGGTGGTAACGCAATGGCTGTGGCAAGTTTAGAACTTATCACGCCAACACCATTCCTGAGCGATAAGTACGCGAACTCAGTTCGTACTTCCTTGTTCATGGACATGGGTACCGTTTGGGATACAAACTGGGATAATGAGAAGTATTCTGCTGATGGGATTCCTGATTACAGTGACCCAAGCAATATTCGTATGTCAGCAGGTATAGCATTGCAATGGATGTCACCATTAGGGCCGTTGGTATTCTCTTATGCCCAACCGTTCAAGAAATATGAAGGTGACAAAGCGGAACAATTCCAGTTTAACATTGGTAAAACCTGGTAATTGTTTTGCGCAAAGGAATGCGAGTAAGCAGTGTCGCGTTGATGCCAGTTCGCTAAATGCAGAACTGGCACTCGCAAAAAGAGTGTCTCAGGACACATACGGGATGGTAAGGAGTTAATTGTGAAAAAGTGGTTATTTGCCGCAGGTCTTGGCCTCGCTATGGCTGCATCAGCCAGTGTTCAAGCAGCTGACAGCATTGCTGTAGTGAACATGGGTAATCTGTTCCAACAGGTTGCACAGAGCACCGGTGTGTCCAAAACTTTGGAAAACGAGTTCAAAGGCCGCGCGAGCGAGTTGCAGAATATGGAAGGCGATCTGCAATCCAAAATGCAAAAGCTGCAACGTGATGGTTCTACCATGAAAGCTGCTGACCGTAGCAAAATGGAAAAAGATCTGATGGCTCAGCGCCAGCAGTTCCAGACCAAAGCTCAAGCTTTTGAACAAGACCGTAACCGTCGTTCTAACGAAGAACGTGGTAAACTGGTTACTCGTATTCAGAGCGCAGTGAAGAAAGTTGCTGACGACAAAGGCTACGACGTAGTTCTGGATACTAACACCGTTGCTTATGCAGGCAGCAGTGTAAAAGACATCACTTCAGATGTTCTGAAACAGGTTAAATAAGTAATGTCTTCAATTCGACTGGCTGATTTAGCCCAGCAGTTGGATGCAGAATTGCACGGTGATGGCGAACTCGTCATCACCGGCGTTGCATCTATGCAAACGGCAAAAGCAGGCCAAATTACATTCATGGTAAACCCTCGTTATCGTGAGCAATTGGCTGTTTGCCAGGCTTCTGCCGTCGTGATGACTGAAGCCGATCTTCCTTTCGCACATAGCGCAGCTTTGGTAGTGAAGAACCCCTACCTGACTTATGCTCGTATGGCGCAAATTCTTGATTCCACGCCGCAACCTGCTCAAAATATCGCGCCAGGCGCGGTGGTTGATGCGACTGCGACGTTGGGTAAAAATGTTGCCATTGGCGCTAATGCGGTTATCGAATCTGGCGTAGTGCTGGGCGATAATGTCGTGATTGGCCCTGGCTGTTTCGTGGGCAAAAACACCAATATTGGTGCTGGCACTCGCCTGTGGGCGAATGTGTCGATCTATCACGAAATCCAGATTGGTGAGCAGTGCCTGGTTCAGTCCGGTACTGTCATTGGTTCTGATGGTTTTGGTTATGCTAACGATCGTGGAAACTGGGTGAAGATCCCCCAGCTTGGCCGAGTGATCATTGGCGATCGTGTTGAAATTGGTGCATGTACAACAATCGACCGTGGTGCACTGGACGACACGATTATTGGCAATGGTGTTATCATCGATAATCAATGCCAGATTGCACATAACGTTGTGATTGGCGACAATACTGCCGTTGCTGGTGGTGTCATCATGGCTGGTAGCCTGAAAATTGGGCGCTACTGTATGATTGGCGGTGCCAGTGTTATCAATGGTCATATGGAAATCTGCGATAAAGTCACCGTGACTGGAATGGGCATGGTAATGCGCCCAATCACAGAACCGGGAGTTTACTCCTCAGGTATTCCACTACAGCCAAACAAAGTGTGGCGTAAAACAGCCGCGTTGGTGATGAATATCGACGAAATCAGCAAGCGCTTGAAATCAGTTGAGAAAAAAATCAATCAACAAGACTAAAAGTCACCCGCCCAAGACGCGTTAGTGCTTACTGATTTGCGGCCTGCTAGCTATCCCGAGATAGCCGCAGGCCGTGTTATTATTGTCATTTGGTACATTTAGACAGGAAGAGTATCTTGACTATCGACACTCATACTCTGCACATCGAAGAGATTTTAGAACTTCTGCCGCACCGTTACCCGTTCTTGCTGGTAGATCGCGTGCTGGATTTTGAAGAAGGCCGTTTTTTACGTGCAGTAAAAAATGTCTCAGTAAACGAGCCGTTTTTCCAGGGCCACTTCCCTGGTAAACCGATTTTCCCAGGTGTTTTGATTCTTGAAGCGATGGCGCAAGCCACCGGTATTCTTGCGTTTAAAAGCGTAGGCAAACTGGAACCTGGTGAGCTTTATTACTTTGCTGGTATTGATGAAGCACGTTTCAAGCGCCCAGTCGTGCCTGGTGACCAGATGGTCATGGAAGTTACTTTCGAGAAAACCCGCCGTGGTCTGACGCGCTTCAAAGGCGTGGCAACTGTTGACGGTAAAATTGTCTGCGAAGCAACTATGATGTGTGCCCGCAGCCGGGAGAGTTAATACGTGATTGATAAATCCGCCTTTATTCATCCATCAGCCATTGTGGAAGAAGGTGCCGTCATCGGTGCTAACGTTCATATTGGTCCGTTTTGTATTGTTGGTCCGCATGTTGAGATCGGTGACGGTACCGTTCTGAAGTCTCATGTTGTGGTAAATGGTCATACGACTATTGGTCGCGATAACGAGATATATCAGTTCGCGTCCATTGGTGAAGTGAACCAGGATCTTAAATATGCTGGTGAACCAACCCGAGTGGAAATTGGCGACCGCAACCGCATTCGCGAAAGCGTAACCATCCATCGTGGAACAGAACAGGGCGGTGGCTTGACGAAGGTGGGTAGCGATAACTTACTGATGATTAACGCCCACGTGGCGCATGATTGTACGGTTGGTAATCGTTGTATCCTCGCGAATAACGCAACACTTGCTGGTCACGTTTGCGTTGATGATTTTGCCATCATCGGCGGCATGACCGCGGTGCACCAGTTCTGTATTATCGGTGCGCACGTGATGGTGGGTGGCTGCTCTGGTGTAGCACAAGATGTTCCACCGTATGTTATTGCGCAGGGCAACCACGCGACACCATTTGGCGTCAATATCGAAGGGCTTAAACGCCGCGGTTTCAGTAGAGAAGCAATCCACGCAGTTCGTAATGCGTATAAAATTCTCTACCGCAGCGGGAAAACCTTCGAAGAAGCTAAGCCTGAGATTGCTCAAATTGCCGAGCAACATCCAGAAGTGAACGCATTCGTTGAATTCTTCGCTCGTTCAACTCGTGGTCTGATTCGCTAAATGAAGCCTGGTCGTCCGCTTACGATTGCCCTGGTCGCCGGAGAAACTTCCGGCGATATTCTTGGTGCAGGTCTGATTCGTGCATTAAAAGCTCGTGTTCCTGATGCTCGCTTCGTGGGTGTCGCTGGGCCATTGATGCAGGCTGAAGGTTGTGAAGCCTGGTATGAAATGGAAGAGTTGGCCGTGATGGGCATTGTTGAAGTGCTGGGTCGCCTGCGTCGATTACTTCATATTCGTGCTGATTTGACTCGCCGTTTCACAGAATTACAGCCAGATGTTTTTGTCGGTATCGATGCGCCTGATTTTAACATCACGCTGGAAGGTAATCTCAAAAAGCAGGGTATTCGTACCATTCATTACGTCAGTCCTTCTGTTTGGGCATGGCGTCAAAAACGTGTTTTCAAAATTGGCAGAGCAACGGATTTAGTGCTCGCATTTCTGCCTTTCGAAAAAGCGTTTTACGATAGATTTAATGTGCCGTGTCGGTTTATCGGTCATACCATGGCGGATGCTATGCCGCTTGATCCTGATAAAAATGCCGCACGCGCGACTTTAGGTATTTCCCCTGAGGCTAAATGCCTGGCACTGTTGCCTGGTAGCCGCGGTGCAGAAGTTGAAATGCTCAGCGCAGATTTTCTCAAAACAGCACTTTTGCTGCGTGAACGTTTTCCGAGTCTGGAAATCGTTGTTCCGCTGGTTAATGCCAAACGTCGTGAACAATTCGAACGAATCAAAGCTGAAGTCGCTCCAGACTTGACGATGCACTTGCTCAATGGGCAAGGGCGCGAAGCGATGGTGGCGAGCGATGCCGCATTGCTGGCATCGGGTACCGCTGCACTGGAGTGCATGTTGGCGAAATGCCCGATGGTGGTTGGTTATCGCATGAAGCCGTTCACTTTCTGGCTTGCGAAGCGCCTGGTTAAAACTGATTACGTTTCATTGCCAAATCTGCTGGCTGGCCGTGAACTGGTTAAAGAGTTATTGCAGGATGAGTGTGAGCCCAATGCGCTTGCGAAGGCGCTGGGCCCGTTGCTTGAAGACGGTGCGCAGAGTCACCAAATGCATGACACCTTCCGCGATCTGCATCAGCAAATTCGTTGTAACGCAGATGAACAGGCCGCAGACGCCGTGCTGGAGCTCGCACAATGATTGAATTTATTTACCCTCATACGCACCTGGTAGCAGGTGTTGATGAAGTGGGTCGTGGCCCACTGGTTGGCGCAGTTGTCACTGCGGCGGTGATTCTTGATCCAGCAAAACCTATTATTGGCCTTGCTGATTCGAAGAAACTCTCTGAAAAACGTCGCAACGCGCTTTACGATGAAATCATCGAAAAAGCGCTGTCCTGGAGTCTTGGCCGAGCTGAACCGGAAGAGATCGACCAGTTAAACATTTTGCATGCCACTATGCTGGCGATGCAGCGTGCAGTTGCTGGCCTCAGTGTGGTGCCTGAATATGTGCTGATCGATGGTAACCGCTGCCCAGCGCTACCAATGCCCTCACTGGCGGTAGTAAAAGGCGACAGCCGGGTTGCAGAAATTAGCGCGGCATCGATAATTGCCAAAGTGACGCGCGATCGTGAAATGACAGAGCTAGACCTCTGTTTTCCGCAATACGGTTTTGCCCAACACAAGGGTTACCCTACCGCTTTTCATCTGGAAAAGTTGGCAGAGCATGGTGCGACTGAACATCATCGTCGTAGTTTTGCTCCGGTCAAACGCGCTCTCGGACTGGCGTCCTGATTTGCGGACGTACGTTACACATCTAAACGGAATGAGAAATGGCTGAACCACGTTTCGTACACCTGCGGGTGCACAGCGACTACTCTATGGTTGATGGCCTGGCAAAAACCGCTCCGCTGGTGAAGAAAGCCGCGGCGATGGGGATGCCGGCGATCGCTATCACCGATTTTACTAACCTTTGCGGGTTGGTGAAATTCTATGGTGCAGCTCATGGCGTAGGGCTTAAGCCGATCATCGGTGCTGATTTTAACGTTGCCAATGAGTTGTTGGGGGATGAGCTTAGCCATCTGACGGTTCTCGCCACCAATAATGACGGTTACCAGAACCTTACCCTGTTGATTTCTAAAGCCTACCAACGTGGTTATGGAGCAGCAGGCCCGATTATTGACCGAACCTGGCTTGCCGAGCTCAACGAAGGGCTGATCCTGCTGTCTGGCGGGCGGATGGGGGATATTGGCAAAAACTTGTTGCGTGGCAATACGGCACAGCTTGATCAGTGCCTGGAATTCTACCAGCAGTATTTTGCCGATCGCTTCTATCTGGAGCTGATTCGAACCGGCCGTCCCGATGAAGAAAGCTATTTACACGCCGCTGTGGCTTTGGCCGATGAGCGTGGTTTGCCGGTGGTGGCGACCAACGACGTCAGGTTTATTGAAGCCACAGATTTTGATGCTCACGAAATTCGTGTCGCGATTCACGACGGCTTTACGCTTGATGACCCGAAACGCCCACGCAATTACTCTTCGCAGCAATACTTGCGCACTGAAGAAGAGATGTGTGAGCTGTTTTCAGATATTCCGGAAGCGCTAGAAAATAGCGTAGAAATTGCCAAACGCTGTAATGTCACCGTGCGCCTGGGTGAGTACTTCTTGCCCCAATTCCCAACCGGTGAAATGTCGACCGAAGATTTCCTGGTGATGAAATCCCGGGAAGGGCTAGAAGATCGTCTGGAATTCTTATTCAAAGATCCTGAAGAGCGGGCAGCAAAACGGCCACCGTATGATGAGCGTCTGGAAATTGAACTCAAAGTTATCAACCAGATGGGGTTTCCTGGGTACTTTCTGATCGTAATGGAATTTATCCAGTGGTCCAAAGATAACGGTGTGCCAGTCGGCCCAGGTCGCGGTTCTGGTGCGGGCTCGCTGGTTGCTTACGCTCTGAAAATCACTGACCTCGATCCGCTTGAATTGGATCTGCTGTTCGAACGCTTCCTGAACCCGGAACGTGTTTCGATGCCTGACTTTGATATCGACTTCTGCATGGAGAAACGCGATCGGGTTATTGATCACGTGGCCGAAATGTATGGGCGTGAGGCGGTATCGCAGATCATTACTTTTGGTACCATGGCGGCAAAAGCGGTTATCCGCGATGTGGGCCGCGTACTGGGTCACCCGTACGGCTTTGTCGATCGTATTTCTAAACTGATCCCGCCAGATCCGGGAATGACGCTTGCCAAAGCGTTTGAGGTCGAGCCACAGCTTCCTGAAATCTACGAGGCTGACGAAGAAGTTAAAGCGCTAATCGATATGGCGCGAAAACTTGAAGGTGTGACGCGAAACGCTGGCAAACACGCCGGTGGTGTTGTCATCGCGCCAACCAAAATTACCGACTTTGCTCCGCTGTATTGCGATGACCAGGGGCAGAACCCGGTCACCCAGTTCGATAAAAATGATGTGGAATATGCGGGTCTGGTGAAGTTCGACTTCCTTGGCTTGCGTACGCTGACCATCATCGACTGGGCGTTGAAGATGATTAACCCGCGTCGGGCAAAGCAAGGTTTAGAGCCGATTGATATCGCCGCTATTCCGCTCGAAGACAAGAAAAGCTTCGACATGCTGCAACGCTCGGAAACCACTGCGGTGTTCCAGCTTGAATCTCGCGGCATGAAAGATTTGATTAAGCGTCTACAGCCTGACTGCTTCGAAGATATGATCGCACTGGTGGCGCTTTTCCGCCCTGGCCCGCTGCAATCAGGCATGGTTGATAACTTTATCGACCGTAAGCACGGGCGTGAAGCTATCTCTTATCCGGATATTCAGTGGCAGCATGAAAGCCTGAAACCGGTGCTGGAACCGACCTACGGCATCATCCTGTATCAAGAACAGGTTATGCAAATTGCGCAGGTTCTGGCGGGTTACTCGCTCGGCGGCGCAGATATGTTGCGTCGTGCGATGGGTAAAAAGAACCCAGCCGAGATGGCGAAGCAGCGTGGTGGCTTTGAAGATGGCGCGAAATCTCGCGGTATTGACGGCGAACTGGCGATCAAAATCTTTGACCTGGTAGAGAAATTCGCCGGTTACGGGTTTAACAAATCTCACTCCGCAGCTTACGCGCTGGTTTCCTACCAGACGCTATGGTTAAAAGCGCACTATCCGGCAGAATTTATGGCCGCAGTAATGACTGCGGATATGGATAACACCGAGAAAATCGTTGGCCTGGTCGACGAATGCTGGCGTATGGGTCTGAAAATTCTGCCACCAGATATTAACTCGGGTCTGTACCATTTCCACGTTAATGACGACGGGGAAATTGTTTACGGCATTGGCGCGATTAAAGGTGTTGGTGAAGGCCCAATTGAAGCGATAATTGAGGCGCGTAACGAAGGCGGTTATTTCCGTGAGTTGTTCGACCTCTGTGCGCGTGCTGACGTTAAAAAACTCAATAAACGTATCCTTGAAAAATTAGTGATGTCCGGGGCCTTTGACCGTCTTGGACCGCATCGGGC
>Ga0105250_10000602_pt1 | contig 23453 bp, 23 predicted proteins | sample KBSS54metaG_FD_80425 | JGI IMG/M metagenome (GOLD analysis project Ga0105250, IMG submission 80425) | Switchgrass rhizosphere microbial communities from Kellogg Biological Station, Michigan, USA - KBS S5-4 metaG | ecosystem: Host-associated > Plants > Roots > Rhizosphere > Soil | place...
ACTTTACAGCCATGCTCGGCGAAGTGATCCAGACGCTTGCTCAGTGCGGCTTGCAGGTCGCTGAAACGGCGGATGTCGGTATCAGACACTTCGGCAAGTTTGCCCATGTATTCAACAAAAGTAGCTTGTTCAATGTTGAACGCTTTGTCCGGGCGCCAGCTTGGCAGCACTTTGGTTTCAAACGCGTCAAGCGCGATTTGGCGGTGGAAACGCAAATCGTCAATTGGGTCATCAGTGGTGCCGACCATTTTCACGTTCATCTGCTTCATGATGCCGCGAGCAGAGAAGCTATCCTGGGCCAGCAGCTCGTTACATTCGTTCCAGATTTCATCAGCAGTGGTTGGGGACAACAGTTTGCCAGTGATACCAAACGGACGGCGCAGTTCAAGGTGGGTCCAGTGGTACAGCGGGTTACCGATAGTGTGCGGAACCGTAGCGGCCCAGGCATCGAACTTCTCGCGGTCAGTCGCATCGCCAGTACACAGACGCTCTTCCACACCGTTAGCACGCATGCCACGCCACTTGTAGTGATCACCTTTTAACCAGATGTCATACAGGTTTTTGAAACGGTAATCTTCAGCAACCTGCTGTGGTTGTAAGTGGCAGTGATAGTCGAAAATAGGCTGATCGGCTGCAAATTCATGGTACAAGCGGCGGGCAAATTCTGTATCCAGGAGAAAATCTTCAGTCATAAACTGGGCCATTGTAGGGTTCCTCTGTTCATAGCAGTTCGATGCTTGCGCATAATGCAAATAAAGTTATCACACCAATTTCCAGAGACCGAGTGGATTTTTGTGGTATTCGTCACAAAAACCACACTTTTATTGTTAATATTGTGTTTAAAAAGAACCCGTATCCCGCGCCAGTTCTGGTCTGCAAGCCCCTTCTCCCCTGGAGTGAGCAGATCGACACTTTTGTGATATCACTCAACTTTTGAAGCTGTATGACAAGTTATCTTTCCTGCCGTTGCAATACATCAGTAATGGAAATACATCAGACGCTGGTATCACGAACAGCGCATTGCGGTACGGAAACCGGAATTGCCACAGTTTGTTTATTTTAAGGCAAGGTACGGGTCGTACCGGGTGATACCCCCGGATATGAACCCCTCTAATCGAACACTCGTTCTGGCAGCAATGCCGGACGTGCAACCGCATGACACACGGTTGATTATGAAGACGGGATGAAATTCCAATGGGAAAGATTAAAGGCTTACGCTGGTACATGATTGCCCTGGTAACTATGGGCACCATACTGGGTTATCTAACACGTAATACTATTGCAGCGGCCGCTCCAACATTGATGGAAGAGCTGCATATTTCGACTCAGCAATATTCCTACATTATAGCCGCCTACTCAGCTTGCTATACCATTATGCAGCCCGTTGCGGGCTACGTGCTTGATGTCCTGGGGACTAAAGTAGGCTACGCCTTCTTCGCGGTCGCATGGGCAATTTTCTGTGGTGCAACAGCACTGGCGGGAAGCTGGGGTGGCCTGGCAATTGCTCGTGGTGCCGTGGGTGCTGCAGAAGCCGCCATGATCCCTGCAGGCCTGAAAGCCAGTAGCGAATGGTTCCCGGCTAAAGAGCGTTCTATCGCAGTAGGTTACTTCAACGTCGGTTCTTCTATCGGCGGCATGATTGCTCCACCATTAGTCGTTTGGGCGATTGTCATGCACAGCTGGCAGATGGCATTCATCATCTCTGGTGTGCTGAGCTTTGCCTGGGCAATGGCCTGGTTGATTTTCTACAAACACCCACGCGATCAGAAACGACTTTCTGAAGAAGAACGTGAATACATCATTGGCGGTCAGGAAGCTCATCACCAGACCGGCAACAGCAAGAAAATGAGCGCCTGGAAAATCGTGCAGAACCGCCAGTTCTGGGGTATCGCACTGCCACGTTTCCTGGCAGAACCCGCGTGGGGGACTTTCAACGCCTGGATCCCATTGTTCATGTTCAAAGTGTATGGCTTTGACCTGAAACACATTGCGATGTTTGCCTGGATGCCAATGCTGTTTGCTGACCTGGGCTGTATCGTTGGCGGCTACCTTCCTCCTATTTTCCAGCGCGTATTCGGCGTGAACTTGATTGTTTCCCGTAAAATGGTTGTGACCATGGGCGCGATTCTGATGATTGCTCCAGGCACCATCGGTCTGTTCACCAGCCCATATGTGGCAATCGCCCTGCTGTGTGTTGGCGGCTTTGCTCACCAGTCACTGTCTGGCGCACTGATTACGCTCTCTTCTGACGTATTTGGTCGTAATGAAGTGGCAACCGCGAATGGCCTGACCGGTATGGCGGCATGGACTGCGAGCACCATGTTTGCTCTGGTGGTTGGTGCGTTGGCCGATACCCTTGGCTTCAGCCCACTGTTTGCAGCTCTGGCGGTGTTCGACATCCTCGGTGCTATCGTTATCTGGACCGTGCTGCAAAACAAACCCATCAGTGAGTTGAATGACCAGCAAAAACCGAAACAAGCGTTAGCATAATCGGTGTCTCAGTTTGCACTTAAAGCCGCCTTAATGGCGGCTTTTGTGTATCCAGAATATGGAGCCTATCTTTGAAAAGTGGTATAACAAATAAGGTTAACCGCAGGACCTTTCCCGGAGCTACAGATGGATATTATGGAACCACGTCGTCTTTATCAGCAACTGGCCGCTGAACTTAAACAACGCATCGAAAACGGTGTTTATTTGGTTGGGGAAAAACTCCCGGCGGAGCGCTTTATTGCTGAAGAGAAGAACGTGAGCCGCACTGTGGTTCGTGAAGCAATAATCATGCTGGAAGTGGAAGGATACGTCGAAGTACGCAAAGGCTCCGGCATCCATGTCATCGCCAATCAGGCGAAATACACCAATCTTCCTGATGAACAGTTTGAATTCGCTAGTTTTGGTCCCTTTGAGCTGCTGCAAGCTCGTCAGTTGATTGAGAGCAATATCGCTGAATTTGCGGCGACGCAGGTCACTAAGCAAGACATCGTCAAGCTCATGGAAATTCAGGAAATGGCGCGTAATGAGCACAATTTCCAGGATTCAGAGTGGGATCTTCATTTCCACACTCAGGTGGCTCTGGCATCACAAAATACAGCCCTTGCAGCCATCGTGGAAAAAATGTGGAGCCAACGCATCCACAACCCATACTGGAAAAAACTTCACGAGCATATTGATAAGCGTACCGCTGACAACTGGTGCGACGATCACGACCAAATTCTTAAGGCACTGATTCGTAAAGACCCACATGCGGCTAAAGTGGCGATGTGGCAACACCTGGAAAACACTAAACAAATGCTGTTTGATGCAACCAGTGATGATTTCGAGTTCAATGCTGATCGCTATTTGTTTGCGGATAATCCGGTAATTCATCTCGATACCGCAGCAAACGGCCAAAAGTAGTCATTTTCCTCTCGCGAGGGTAAGCAAACCAACAATAGTGTCAGCGTTTGTAAATACCCTCGCCAGCCCCTCGACTAGCAATCAAAATCGTCCCTCAACAAAGCACAAATACTGTGACGCCTTGCACAGAGCTTTGTTACAATTAGATGCAATTTCACTGTAAGAATCAGCTTTGCTTTCACTACCTGTTCGCTTTCATAGGGAAATGTAATACGAACCGGCAAAGAGCAGTGAATGACAATCGGCAACAACACAACACACATAACAAAGCCGTGCTCTACCATCTGACTTTGATCAGCGGTCTTAATCGATGTGCCAGGAACACTGAATGGAACTTTTCACGCAATTGTTGAACGCTTTATGGAACCAGGATTTTGAAACGCTCGCCAATCCGGGAATGATTGGCATGCTTTACTTCGTGTTATTCATGATTTTATTCCTTGAAAATGGTCTGTTACCAGCAGCTTTCCTGCCCGGTGATAGCTTGTTAGTTTTGGTCGGTGTATTGATTGCCAAAGGGGCTATGGGTTTTCCTGAAACCTTGCTTTTATTAACCACCGCCGCAAGTCTCGGCTGTTGGCTCAGTTATATTCAAGGGCGCTGGCTTGGGAATACGCGCATTGTGCAGAATTGGCTTTCGCACCTTCCTGCACACTACCATCAACGCGCGCACAGCTTATTCCACAAACATGGTTTGTCTGCGTTGCTGATTGGCCGTTTTATCGCTTTTGTTCGCACCCTGCTGCCAACTATTGCCGGTTTATCCGGTCTGAATAATGCGCGCTTCCAGTTCTTCAACTGGATGAGCGGGTTATTGTGGGTTCTGATTTTGACCTCGCTGGGTTATCTGCTTGGCAAAACACCTGTATTCCTGAAATATGAAGATGCGTTGATGTCCTGCCTGATGCTGTTACCAGTGGTGTTACTGGTATGCGGCCTGATCGGTTCGTTGATTGTGCTTTGGCGTAAGAAATACGGTAACCGCAGTTAAGAGGGATGACGATGAAAACACACGTTTTTCGTGGCCTGCGGGCCACGATATTGATCGGTGTTGTTGCGGCAGCGTCCATATTGATATGGTCTGGAATGCAGCGCACCGAATCAACGCTGGAAATTCGCTCTAATCAACAAGGTATCAGCATGCCTGACGGCTTTTTTGTCTGGCATCATCTTGATGCTAACGGTATCCGTTTCAAAAGCATTACCCCTGAAAACAACTCCTTGTTGATCAAATTTGATTCAAGTGCGCAAAGCGAAGCCGCAAAAGTCGTGTTGTACAGGACACTGCCGCATGGTTATGTCATCGCTCAACAAGAAGAAGAAGACAGCGCCAGCAGTTGGCTGACACGCATGCTCAACGAAAATATCCGCATCGGTTAACCCTTTCCAGAAATCCTAAATTGTTACCACGGATTGGGTTTATACTCAGTTTCTGACTATGCTTGTTTACTTAAATCGCTACAAATCATCATTTTCGAATAATTTCTGGATTCTTTGTGTGTTTAACCTTACGGCTAAACGTACATCACAATGGAAGGTTTAACATGAACACTCGTACCGTATTGGCTATTGCCTTGTTATCTTTAACTTCTGCGGCACATGCCAACTCGCTGTGCAGTGAGAAAGAGCAGGATATTCAACGTGAAATTGGCTATGCGGAAAAACATCAGAACAAAAGTCGTGTCGATGGGCTTAATAAAGCGTTGAAAGAAGTCCGCGCCAATTGTACTGACAGCAGTTTACGCGCGGCCCATCAGAAGAAAATCAACGAGCAAAAAGCCGAAATTACCGAACGAAAAGCTGACCTCAAAGAAGCTCGCGAAAAAGGCGATGCGGAAAAAATTACCAAGCGGGAGCAGAAGCTGTCTGAAGCAGAACATGAACTGAAAGTCCTGCAGGCCCGTGATTACTAAGACTCTTTAATAAACCCGTCATTCTTAGAAAATCTGGAGAGAACTATGTCAAAAGATACTACATCAGAACACTTGCGCGCAGAGCTGAAATCCCTGGCTGATACCCTTGAAGAAGTGCTGAGTGCATCGACGGACAAGTCAAAATCCGAACTTGAAAGACTGCGTGGCAAAGCCGAAAAAGCGCTGAAAGAAAGCCGTGTCCGTCTGGGTGATACCGGCGACGTGATTGCCAAACAAACGCGAGAAGCGGCGGCAAAAGCTGACGATTATGTTCGTGAAAATCCATGGACCGGCGTGGGTATTGGGGCGGCGATTGGCGTCGTGCTCGGTGTCCTGCTGACTCGCCGTTAATTATGCCTGAATCCCATCACACTCAAGGGCCGGGCAAAAGCGTCCTCGGCATTGGTCAGCGCATCGTCACCATCATCGTTGGGATGGTGGAAACGCGCCTGCGTCTTGCCGTGGTTGAACTGGAAGAAGAGAAAGCCCATCTGGTTCAGTTGCTGTTAATGCTTGGGTTAACCATGCTATTTGCAGCATTCGGATTAATGAGCCTGGTGGTGCTGATTTTCTGGGCCGTCGAACCGCAGTATCGTCTGAATGCCATGATTGCGACGACCGCAGTCCTGCTGGGGCTTGCGGTGATCGGAGCTATCTGGACGCTGCGTAAATCTCGCCAGTCCACACTGCTGCGCCATACTCGTCGTGAACTCGAAAACGACCGTGCTTTGCTGGAAGATGACTAACCATGAGCAACCGTGAGCTTGATAAGCGCAAGGCCTTTTTACTCAGCCAGATTCAACAACAACGGCTGGATTTAAGTGCCAGCAGGCGCGATTGGCTGGAAGCGACAGGCGCCTATGATCGCGGCTGGAATACCTTACTGAGCTTGCGCAGTTATGCGTTAATCGCCAGCAGCGTGATGGCTATCTGGACTGTGCGCCACCCGAGCTTCCTGATGCGCTGGGCCAGACGCGGTTTCGGTGCCTGGAGCGCCTGGCGCCTGATTCGCAATACGGTGCAACAGCAATCGCAGTAATCCCTAACGCCGCTTAAAATAAGCGGCGTTTTTATTAGCAGGCTTACTCAAGTAATTTGAAAAACATCGACAGTATTCCTTGCTAACAATCCATTAATGCCCCGTCTATTATCCTCCACATCAACCGCAGTTAACGGTAACCACCGGAAATTGCAAAGACAAAAAATCCTGGGCTGATAGCACCCAATAGAATTTCTCTGGAGAGTAAAATGAAAAAATTAGATGATGCTGGTGTACTGTTAGCTCGTATCTTGATGCCAATTCTGTTCATCGTTGCAGGTTGGGGCAAAATTAACGGTTATGCCGGTACTCAACAATATATGGAAGCGATGGGCGTCCCAGGGTTCTTGCTGCCTTTGACCATTCTGCTTGAGTTTGGCGGCGGTCTGGCCATCCTGTTCGGCTTCTTCACACGTACCACGGCGATTATCACTGCGGTATTTACGCTTCTGACGGCATTCCTGTTCCACGCTGATTTCAGCCAGGGCCCGAACTCCATCATGTTTATGAAGAACTTCACCATTGCCGGTGGTTATCTGTTACTGGCTATCTTCGGGCCAGGCGCATACAGCATCGACCGCCTGCTGAAGAAAAACTGGTAAGGTTCTATACTGATTATCAATAAGAGCGAAGGTTAATCCCTTCGCTTTTTTGTTTTTAAAGCTCACCTGGAGAACAGCATGGGACAGTTAATTGATGGCGTCTGGCACGATGTCTGGTATGACACCAAATCTACCGGTGGCAGTTTCAAACGTTCAGAGTCAGTGTTTCGCAATTGGCTGACGGCTGATGGCGAACCCGGTGCGAACGGTAAAGGTGGCTTTGCCGCTGAAAAAGACCGTTACCATCTCTATGTTTCCCTCGCTTGTCCGTGGGCGCATCGCACCCTCATCATGCGAGCTTTGAAAGGCCTCGAATCTTTTATCTCGGTTTCGGTGGTTAACCCGCTGATGTTGCAAGATGGCTGGACGTTCGATGACGACTTCCCGAACGCGACCGGTGATGGCCTATACCAGCACGAATATCTCTATCAACTCTATCTGCAAGCTGACCCAAACTACACCGGCCGCGTTACCGTTCCGGTTTTATGGGACAAGAAAACCCAGACGATTGTCAGTAACGAATCTGCTGAAATCATTCGCATGCTGAATACCGCGTTTGATGCCAAAGGGGCTCGTGCCGGAGATTATTATCCGCCACAGTTACGCAGCCAGATTGATGAACTGAATAGCTGGATTTACGACACCATTAATAACGGCGTGTATAAAGCAGGTTTTGCCACTTCTCAGGAAGCTTATGATGAAGCGGTCAGCAAAGTGTTTGAATCACTGGCGCGCGTCGAGCAAATCCTTGGCCAGCACCGCTATTTAACCGGTGACCAACTGACTGAAGCCGATATTCGCCTGTGGACGACACTGGTACGTTTCGATCCTGTGTACGTCACCCACTTTAAATGCGACAAACACCGCATTAGTGATTACCTGAATATCTACGGATTCTTGCGGGATATCTACCAAATGCCGGGCATTGCCGAGACCGTCGATTTCGCGCATATCCGCAATCACTATTACCGCAGCCATAAAACGATTAACCCAACGGGCATTATTTCCATTGGCCCTGCGCAGGATTTAAATGAGCCACATGGTCGCGATGAACGGTTTAACCACGGTTGATTAAATTCACCCAAGCTATAATTTACGCAAAAATCATTCGCGACTATTCTTGAATTAGATCGTTAGAACTCAAGGTAGGCAAAAAATGGATTGGTATTTCAAAGTACTAAGAAATTACATTGGTTTCAGCGGACGGGCGCGACGTAAAGAATTCTGGATGTTCATTCTGGTGAACCTGGTACTGACCGTCGTGTTAACCATTCTGGATAAGATGTTAGGACTGCGAATTGCGAAAGAAGAAGGTCTGCTGGCTACCATTTATGGCCTGCTGATTTTCCTGCCTTACTGGGCTGTACAGTTCCGTCGTTTGCACGATACCGATCGTTCAGCCTGGTGGTTACTGCTGATATTTATTCCGATTGTCGGCTGGCTGATTATTCTGGCGTTCAACTGCCAGAATGGCACACCGGGTGAGAATAAATACGGTTCAGATCCAAAAGCGATGGATGCCAGATTAGTCAGTGAATAATGCTTTGCCCCTCACCCTAGCCCTCTCCCTGAGGGAGAGGGAATTGTCCGGTTTTCCCCCTCTCCTGAGGGAGAGGGCATTGTCCGCTTTCCCCCCTCTCCTGAGTGAGAGGGCATTGTCCGCTTTCCCCCTCTCCTGAGGGAGAGGGAATTGTCCGGTTTCCCTCCTCTCCTGAGGGAGAGGGAATTGTCCGGTTTCCCTCCTCTCCTGAGGGAGAGGGCATTGTCCGGTTTTCCCCCTCTCCTGAGGGAGAGGGCCGGGGTGAGGGCGTAGCCACTACTTCAATAATTTTGGAATTTCACGCAAGCACCAGGCTTTCGCCTCGCCCATGCTATCGCGTCGCCACGCCATAATAATGTCAATTTCGTTGGTGTATTCAGGGCTCACCACGCGCAAACGCCCTTCGGCAATATCCTGTTCGACTAGCGGATAAGGCATCGTCGCCACACCCAAACCGGCCAACAACGCCTGCCGTTTATCTTCCATGCTACTCACCGTCAAACGCGGCTGTTTATCCAGTAATTGCACCGTGATCACCGGGCGTTCCCGCGCAGTATCAGCCACCGCAATACCGCGATACTTCACGCGTGTCACTTCTGAAAGTGGCTCCGGTTCATTGTGAATCGGGTGGTCGGGTGCGGCGACATAAACGCTCATCACCTTGTACAACTTGCGCGAGTTAATCTCCGATGAAGAACGGAAATGCATATCCGGCGCAATCACAATATCCGCTCGCCCCTGCTCTAAACGCTCCCATGAACCCGCCAAAACTTCCGTAATGATCGATAACTGGGTGTCCGCTTTACCTGCAAGTTTTTCGACTAACGGATACAACTTCGCCGTTGGCACCAGCGCTTCAGTCACGATGGTGAGATGCGTTTCCCAGCCACGAGCTAGTGCTTCAGCATCAGTCGTCAGTTTTTCAGCCGCTTCGAGCAAAACTCGCCCGCGCTCCAGCAACATGCGCCCGACATTGGTAAATTTTGTGCGATGGCCCGAACGGTCAAACAGCACCACATCCAGTTCTTCTTCAAGCTTCTGCATGGTGTAACTCAGCGCTGACGGCACACGCCCTAGCTCATCAGCAGCCGCGGCGAAACTCCCGCGCCGGTCAATTGCGTCCATGACCCGCAGTGCTTCCAGCGTCAATGCTCTCTCTTTAGCCATCTCGTTCTCATTCAGGAAATTTGAACATACCGAGCAGATTAACTAGCTAACAATGCAACGTCCAGAGTTTTACCATGGGCCTAGTGTAAAAAGAGGCCATGAAATTATGATTACGCCAAGAACTGCCAAACAATGCGGAAAAGCGGACTACGGATGGCTGCAGGCACGCTATACGTTTTCTTTCGGTCACTATTTTGACCCGAAATTGCTGGGCTATGCATCGTTGCGCGTACTCAATCAGGAAGTCCTGGCACCTGGCGCTTCATTCCAGCCGCGAACTTATCCGAAGGTCGATATCCTCAATTTGATTCTCGAAGGCGAAGCGGAATACCGCGACAGCGAAGGTAACCATGTTCAGGCGAAAGCAGGTGAAGCGTTGCTGCTTTCCACCCAACCTGGGCTGAGTTACAGCGAGCATAACCTCAGTAAAGAGAACTCGCTGACGCGTATGCAGTTGTGGCTGGATGCCTGCCCGGAGCGTGAAAACCCATTGGTGCAAAAAATCAGCCTGACAGACCAGCCGCAGCAATTGCTGGCCTCGCCGGATGGCAGCAAAGAGAGCCTGCAATTGCGCCAGCAAGTGTGGGTCCATCAAATTGAACTGGAGAAAGGCCAGCAATTGAGTTTCCAGTTACATGGCCCGCGAGCTTATTTGCAGTCGATTCACGGTGCAGTTCATGCTGTTACATCTGCCGAGCAAAAAGAAGGGCTTACCTGTGGCGATGGCGCTTTTATCCGTGACGAAGCTAACATAACGTTGGTTGCAGATACTCCACTGCGTGCATTGCTGATAGATTTACCGGTCTGACCAGTGCCAAAGTCTGACCAACAGGAGTTATTTGTGAGTAAAAAACTGGCTACCCGGAAGAGTACAAAAAAAGCAGCGCCGTCACCTGTGGCAGCGGTTGCCATTATCACGGCAACCGCTGAACCCGAACTCAGCTACGACGAAATGTTGAACGAGCTGGAAGCCATTGTTATCGAAGCGGACGTCCGCCTGACCGAGATGGCTGAAGAAGAAGCTTAGGGATATCAGGCAACTTTGTTAGCCATAATCGTAATAATCTGACGGTCTGTGTGCTGCATTGCCTGGCTTGCCAGTGCACACAGATTGCTTATCGACTGCTCTACATCATGAGCAACGATACCTTCATTCCCCGTGACCGAAGTATTATCCAGCGCCATCAGTACCGCTTTCCATGCCGAAGCAGCACTGGTCGACACTTTCATCGCACAGCTATTTGATGCGCCATCGCAAATCATCCCACTAACATCACCAATCATATTGCTGATTGCCATCGAGATACTCTGATAACTTCCGTCAATTAACCAGGCTATCCCAGCCGCAGCACCCATCGCGGCCGTCGTTGCTGCGCACAATGCCGACAACGTAGGTAACTGATGGTGAATGTAGATAGCGGTCAAATGCGACAGTATCAACGCACGCGCCAGCCGCTCGCTATCGCAACCAAGGTGCTCGGCTACCACCACAACCGGCATCGTCGCCGTAATCCCCTGGTTACCAGAACCTGAGTTGCTCATTGCAGGCAGACAAGCCCCCCCCATGCGCGCATCAGATGCCGCCGAAGTACGGATCATTATGTCACTTAACAGATCCTTAGCCATTAAACCGCGATCGCGATGGCGGCTTAATGTCGAACCAATATGCAAACCATATTGCGCCCGCAATCCTTCGCGCGACAGTTCACCGTTGAGCAACGCGGCATCAAGAATAAAACCTATATCGTCAAACGGAACGCTCTGGGCAAACTCAACAATCTGCTCGAGGTTAAATCGCTCCAGATGGTACGCCTGCTCATTGTCAACGGGCTTAGCCTCCCCTTGCGCATCGAACAATATCGCTCCGTCCTTTTCGATACGGCTTACCCTGGTATGTTCGCCAGATATCACCACCGTCGCTGACTCTTCTGCGGTATAGACCGTAACGCGGGTATAGAGGATTTCCTCACAAAGTTCCTGAATTGTCACCGTCACTTTGCCACTTGCCAACAGCAACTTCCCGGCGGCAATCGCCTCTACTGGCGCACCTTTGAGAACTTCTAACCCCGCCAGCGGATCGCCGCCCAATGCACCCACTGCGGCGGCAATAGGTAGACCCACCATTCCCGTTCCAGGAACGGTAACTCCCATGCCATTTTTCATCAGATTAGGTGAAACCTTGGCCTCAATTCGAATCACTCTCCCGGCCAAATGCGAGGCAGCCAGTGCGCTTGCCAGCGCCAGTGAAACGGGTTCCGTACACCCTACTGCTGGCTTCACATTTTGTTTTACCGCACGGATTAACTCTGCCCACGCAGGGTTCATTTCTGTATTTGTCATTTTTTTAACCTTAATACTGAGAACTACAATACAAACACCTGCGAATCAGGAGAACGCCAGGAATGGAGAAACACATAACAGCAACCCGGTAATAATGATAATCACCAGCGATGCACCTTTATATTTGTGCAGTGCTGGTACTTTATAAACCAGCCATGCAGGAATTAAACAACCAACCATGCCAAATATTGGGCTACAGATTGAGGTAAAACTTAATACTGGTGCGTTAAGGACGATCGCACTCCAGGCCAATAAAATGGCGAACAACATAATTCCGCGCTGCACCCATTTTTGGTTTATTTTTTCTTCTGGCATTCTGCGACGTAAAATATTAATAACGATACCTTGTGTTGCCTCACGGAAACCAAGATAAACACCAAAGAATGCCGTCATGACTGCAAAGATATTGAGCATTACGCTAACGACAGTGACCCACGCGCCCGAAGCGCCGTCAATGAATTGGGCAGCGATAGCGAGAGCCGAAATATTTTGCTCATAGGCTTTTACAGCTTCGTCGTGCCCCATTGCCAGCGTGAAAGAAACTGCATAAAAGAACACCGTCACGAAAAGAATACCGAAGGCAATATTCATGGCACGCAACGCTTTAAAACGAGCCACTTCCCGGGACTTTTCTGTTGAGCGATACGAAATCACCATCGGGCTTAATGTTTGAATAAACAGAATAGAGGTCAATGTAAATGGCAGGGTAATGATCGCATTCTTAATCAGCATCCCCATTGGCGGCAGCATCCCGGTGTTGTGCAAGTGCCACATGCCAATCATTGAGAAACCCAATGCCGCGACAACCAAAAGCTTTGCCAGCACCATGAAGCTTGAGATTTTAAATAAAAGCTGTTCGCCTCGTGAAGAAATGGCGACCAGAACACAAATCAGTCCCAATCCATAAAAAGGATTATCTGATAACAGCCCTTCGGTCACGCCAAAAGTATGTAAATAAGAGGCACTATCATTAGTAATGGCAGTAGAATAAACGAACAACCAAATAACCAACATAACAAAATAGAGAGCGCCTAATAATATCCCCCAGTTTTTACCTAAATAACCACTAATCACACTAGGGTAATCTTTACATTCCGGTGATTCCGCTAAGGTATTAATAAAGAGACGCTGGAACAAATACATTGCCGGATATCCTACTATTGAGGAGAGCAGAAATACCCACAACCCCATTAATCCGACTTGTACTGGTAAAAAGACTATTCCGGCACCAATCGCCATCCCGATACTCATAATTACCCAGCCGACATCTTTACTATCGAATTTTGTCGCGGCCTGCCATTCACTTTCTGTCATTCCTGCTCGACCGGATGCTGGAATATTAACCGCAGTAATGCTTCCCGTTTCCATAAAGTGCTCGCTTATATTTGTAGGTTTTAATCGTGAATATTCAATACAGAGTGATGACCAGATACTCGAAAAACGAGATCGGTGTTCTGGACGTGTATTTAGAATGAGAAAAGGATAGCGCGGGTAGCGGAGAAAAAATTTGCTACTCCTCAAGAGGAAGCCAAACAAAAGAGTAAATTTTTCTCCGTTTAGAGGTAAATCTGCATATTTCCTGCAGTATTTTGCTAATTTGGTAGAAAAGAGTTATTGGAAAGGTATCGCTAAAAAACTAACTCATTGTTTTTAAAGTATTTGTTTTGAGTGTTTTGCTTTAAAGTAAATTACCCACCCACCGCGAATGTGAGCTGGCGCAACTCGTGAGGTTAATGCGGTGTGACAATATGGCCACCAGATTTTGACTCACCTCACACTGCAACGGCGATTCAGAATTAATCACTGTTTATTGTATCCATATGGTTAAGGTTTAGATTTTTTATCTACCATTTCGCCATGCGGTTACAGCAAATTATCAGGAAAGCCGGTTAACGCGCGTTTCTCCGTTCTCAATCGCCAATTGATACAGCGTAAACGGCGTATGCCTCTCGATAAGCGTCGCCAGTTCTGGCGAGTGGCTGGTTAACCAAATCTGCGTGTAGCGACTCGCTTGTGCGATCAAACGTGCCAGTGCGGGCAACATCTGTGGATGCAGGCTGTTTTCCGGTTCATTGAGGGCAATAAAACGTGGCGGTCGGGGGCTAAGCAACGCGACGGTCAGGCACAGGAATCGTAATGTTCCGTCAGAAAATTCAGCCGACTCCAACGGGCGATTAATCCCCTGTCGGTGCATCATCATCTGGAAACGCCCGTTCCTGTTATCACAGAAAAATGTGCATTCAGGGAACGCTTCATCCAGCACCGCAAACAGTAATTCGCTATCACCTATTTCAACGATGGTCTGGAAAGCCGCGGCCAAATTCAAACCATCACCGCCCAGAACAGGCGAGCGATAACCGACCTGCGGCAAACGCAATCCGGCCCCCTTGGTAATATCGAATTCGTGGTAGAAACGCCAGTTGCGCAGTATTTCCCGTGCGCTGGAAACTTCAGGATAAAGATGCGGCTCGCCTAACTGGCCGAACAAAGATTCGTTTTCGTAGAGTGTGGCGGCATGCGTCACCTTCTCACCGTTCACATCATTGAGAAAAACCGCCTGGTTACGCCGGTGCATAATGGAAGATGAAGGGCGACGGCGGAAACCACTCAGCCAAATTTGTTCTTCTTTAACAATAGGATCGAGATCAAACATGGTTGGATACGGCAGTTTATCAGGGAAGCCGACCTGCAATTCATACTCAAAATCGTCGGTATCTACCGCCAGTGTCATGCGGCGCGGCGCACTGGCATACCCTTTGGCGCGATCGCCCGCCCACATCACTTTCTGAATACCGCCTTCATCCGATAACCAATGCGACAACTGCCCCATCGCCGCCCCGTGAATCAGATGGATTGCTTTATAAATGTTGGATTTACCGCAGCCATTAGGACCAAAAACCACGTTCAGCCGTTCGAGATCGATGGAAAGTTTGCGCACGGAACGGTAGTTGTCGATATACAGGGATTTGATCATGGCGGTGTGGAATCCGGTGATGGCGAGGTTCGTATTATGGCAATTGTTTGCCCTCACCCCAACCCTCTCCCACAGGAGAGGGAGAAAAACTCGATCCATCCCCCTCCCTCAGGAGAGGGAGAAAAACTCGATCCATCCCCCTCCCACAGGAGAGGGAGAAAAACTCGATCCATCCCCTCTCCCTCAGGGAGAGGGAGAAAAACTCGATCCATCCCCCTCCCACAGGAGAGGGAGAAAAACTCGATCCATCCCTCTCCCTCAGGAGAGGGAGAAAAACTCGATCCATCCCCTCTCCCTCAGGGAGAGGGCCAGGGTGAGGGTGGTAAAACACACATAGCAAAACGCCCCGCACAATTTACACTGTGCGGGGCGTTCCTGAATGGTTGAAGCTGACCGATAAGCCGGGTTCTGTCGTGGACAGTCATTCATCTAGGCCAGCAATCGCTCACTGGCTCAAGCAGCCTACCCGGGTTCAGTACGGGCCGTACCTTATGAACCCCTATTTGGCCTTGCTCCGGGTGGAGTTTACCGTGCCGCGAACTGTTACCAGACGCGCGGTGCGCTCTTACCGCACCCTTTCACCCTTACCTGATCCCACTTGCGTGGGCCATCGGCGGTTTGCTCTCTGTTGCACTGGTCGTGGGTTACCCCCCCAGGCGTTACCTGGCACCCTGCCCTATGGAGCCCGGACTTTCCTCCCCTCCGCCTGTCTCCTTCCGAAGAAGGACGACGACGAAGCGGCGACTGTCTGGTCAGCTTCGGCGCGAAGTATAGAGGTTTTACCCGCCCCTGTCACCCCTGCTAACGGGTGGTATTGATACCTATCGCCACCGTTGCCGCAATATTGCGCGACGCACGATAAATATTGTCGAATGCGTTTTTCAACGCTTCTTCCAGCGTAACAATACTGTTGAGCACACTGAACACTGCATCGATGCCATGTTGATGGACTATCGCCACATCGCTGGTCAGTGAACCTGCAATACCAATCACCGGTTTACGATACTTTTTCGCCACGGCTGCCACACCTACCGGGACTTTGCCACGAATACTCTGGCTATCCATACGCCCTTCGCCGGTCACCACCAGCGAGCAGTCATGAATGTGTTCTTCAAGGTGCAGAGCTTCGGTCACAATCTCAACGCCGCTGCGTAATTCTGCGCCAAGAAACGCCATTAAAGCCGCGCCCATGCCACCCGCGGCACCCGCGCCTTGCGCATTTTTCACATCAATATGTAAATCTTTTTTAATCACATCGGCGAAGTGGGCAAGGTTGGCATCCAGCTCAACGATCATCGCTTCGTCAGCCCCTTTTTGCGGCCCGAAGACACGTGAAGCGCCGTTATCGCCAATTAAAGGATTCGTCACATCGCAGGCCACGTTAATCACGCAATCTGCCAAACGGGTGTCGAGGCCTGAAATATCAATAGTGTTCAGGCTCATTAAACTGCCACCTCCGTGGCTAATCTCTTTGCCCGTTGCGTCACACAGTTTCGCGCCCAGCGCCTGCACCATGCCCGCGCCACCGTCGTTGGTTGCGCTACCGCCGATGCCGATAATAATGTTGCGCGCACCGTTATCCAGAGCGCGTAAAATCAGCTCGCCAGTACCATGTGATGTAGTAATCAATGGGTTACGGTTTTTGAGCGGTACTAGCGCAAGTCCGCTGGCTTCAGCCATTTCGATAAACGCCGTCTTGCCGTCGCCGGACATTCCCCAAAATGCGCTCACCGGTTCGCCCAACGGCCCGGTCACTGTTGTGGTGATTTTTTTGCCTTGTGTCGCACTGATCATGGCATCGACCGTACCTTCCCCGCCATCTGCAACCGGGACCGATATATATTCTGCATCAGGAAATATCTCACGGAATCCTTTTTCAATGGCCTTCGCCACATCAACAGCTGAGAGGCTTTCTTTATAAGAGTCGGGTGCGATTACGATTTTCATAATGTGTCCATGCCAAAAACTTAAGGGCCGAGTTTTGTAGGGGGGATAAGCGCAAGCGTCATCCACCAATTATTGGCGGGGGCGCATGGCTTGTCCGCCCTACGATTGATTACCTGGCGACTTCTACTTTTGCCAGTTTTTCGTAGTAACACGCGATGGCGCTATGGTCATCGTTACCGTGCCCATCTGCTCGCAGCGCCTGCATCATCTCCATCACTGCCGCAGTCAGTGGCAATTGGGCACCAACGCCGTGGGAGGTATCCAGCGCATTCGCCAGATCTTTAATGTGCAGATCGATGCGGAAACCTGGCTTGAAATTACGATCCAACACCATCGGCGCTTTCGCTTCCAGAACGGTGCTGCCCGCAAGACCGCCACGAATCGCCTGGAAGACTAACTCCGGGTTAACACCTGCTTTGGTCGCCAGTACCAGCGCTTCAGACATCGCCGCAATGTTCAGCGCTACAATCACCTGGTTTGCCAGTTTGGTGACGTTGCCGGCACCGATATCGCCGGTATGCACCACGGAACCGGCCATGGATTTCAGCAGGTCGTAATACTTGTCGAAAATCGCTTTGTCGCCGCCAACCATCACAGACAACGTACCTTCGATAGCTTTTGGCTCGCCACCGCTGACCGGTGCATCCAGCATGTCGATACCTTTGGCTTTCAGCGCTTCGCTGATTTCACGGCTTGCCAGTGGCGCGATAGAACTCATATCGATAACCACAGTGCCCGGTTTTGCCCCTTCAATAATACCGTTCGCGCCCAGTGCCACTTCTTTCACATGCGGGGAGTTAGGCAGCATGGTGATGATCACATCACACTGCTCGGCAATATCTTTAGGCGTGGCTGCGGTTTCGGCACCCGCCGCAATAATTTCAGCAATAACCTCTGGATTACGGTCGGCAACCACCAGCGAATAACCAGCTTTGATGAGGTTTTTACTCATTGGTTTGCCCATGATACCCAGGCCAATAAACCCAACTTTCAGTGTCATAATTCAGTCTCTCTCTTTAAATGGTGGTTATTTTTTAAAAGAATCAGCGAGTTTCTGCGTTGCAGAGCGGAAGCAGCCTAAATCGCTGCCAACGGCCACAAAGGTGGCGCCCCATTCCAGATAACGGCGCGCATCCGCTTCAACGGGTGCCAGAATCCCGGCCGGTTTACCGTGCGCTTTAGCACGAGCAAAGATGTGTTGGATGCAATGTTGCACTTCCGGATGCGAGGCATTACCCAAATGGCCCAACGCCGCCGCCAAATCACTTGGCCCGACAAAAATGCCGTCCACGCCATCAGTCGCGGCAATCGCATCAACGTTATCCACTCCCTGCTGGCTTTCAATTTGCACCAGAATCGTGATGTTCTTGTTGGACTGTGCGAAGTAGTCCGGCACGGTGCCAAACATATTGGCGCGATGCGAAACAGACACGCCGCGAATCCCTTCCGGTGGATAGCGGGTTGAAGACACCGCCAGCGCCGCTTCCGGCTGGGTTTCTACAAACGGAATCAAGAAGTTGTAGAAACCAATATCCAGCAAGCGCTTGATAACCACCGGGTCGTTAGTTGGTGCACGAACCACCGCCGCACTTTCGCTACCCTTTAACGCCATCAGTTGCGGGATAAAAGTGGTGATGTCGTTTGGCGCATGTTCGCCATCCAGCACAATCCAGTCGAACCCTGCCAGCCCCAACACTTCAGTACTGATAGGGTTTGCCAGTGCAGACCAGCAACCGATTTGCGTCTGATGTGCTGCCAGTGCCGCTTTGAATTTGTTGGGGAAAACGTTGTTATTCATCTGTTGCCCTTATTTATTCAGTTATCTGTTGAGAGAATTACTTCTGCAATTCCATACGTTTAATGTCGCCAACTACGAACAGATAACAAACCATTGCCATCAGCGCCGAGCAGCCAACAAAGATCAGCGCCGCATTGAAGGAGTGAAGCTCAGAAACCAGGTAACCAATCACCAGTGGTGTCACGATAGAAGCCACGTTACCGAACACGTTAAAGACCGCACCACACAGACCGACCATCTCTTTTGGAGCCGTGTCGGCAATAACCGGCCAGCCCAGGGCACCAAAACCTTTACCGAAGAAAGCGAATGCCATCAGCGCGATAACCAGCGCGGTACTGTCGGTGTAGTTACAAAGAATGATGGTGGAAGCCAGCAACATTCCGAGCACAATCGGTATCTTACGAGCAACAGTCAGTGAGTAACCGCGTTTGATTAACGAATCTGAGAATACGCCGCCCAACACCCCGCCAGCGAAGCCACACAGAGCCGGAATAGAAGCCACCATCCCCACTTTCAGAATCGACATACCTTTATCTTGCACCAGGTAAATCGGGAACCAGGTCAGGAAGAACCAGGTAATGGTGTTGATAAAGTACTGACCGAAGAACACGCCCAGCATCATGCGGTTAGTCAGTAATTGTTTGATGTAATGAAGTTTTGGCCCCTCAACCACGGCACCGGGTTTTTTGTGGTCCATATCGACCACTGCGCCGCCTTTAGTGATGTAATCCAGTTCTTCTTTTGACATACGCGGGTGGTCAGTCGGGTTATGGATAAACTTCACCCACAGGAAAGTCAGCACAAAACCGATACCGCCCATTACGGTAAACACGTGTTCCCAGCCCCAGGCAAAGGTCAGCCAACCGAGTAATGGAGAGAACAACGCCAGCGAGAAATACTGTGCAGAGTTAAAAATCGCAGATGCGGTGCCGCGTTCTTTGGTGGGGAACCAGGCCGCCACAATACGGGCGTTCGCCGGGAAAGAAGGTGCTTCAGAGAAACCGAGCATAAAGCGCATGATAAACATGGAGATACCCGCATACGCCAGCGGTACCATGTCGACAAAGCCCTGCATAAAGGTAAACAGCGACCAGAAGAACAGGCTGTAAGTGTAGACTTTCTTCGAACCGTAGCGGTCAAGCAACCAGCCACCAGGGATTTGCATCAGCAGGTAAGCCCAGCCAAATGCTGAGAAAATATAACCCATTGAGATTGCACTGAGTTGTAATTCTTTAGCAACTTCAGTACCTGCAATAGAAAGTGTGGCGCGATCCGCATAGTTAATCGTCGTCACAATAAAGATAATTAATAATATTAGGTATCGCGTATGCTTACCTTTTTTAGACTCAATGGCTGTATCCAAAATCATTTTTCACATCCTCTGTTGCGGGTACTTTATTCAAGGATTTTTATTTAATAAGATATTAATAAATTATATTTCGGGATGGCACTGCTTAATATATGCAACACAGTATAGCCACCAGTAACTCAATGGACATTAGGCATCCGCCCAATTAATGACATTAAAAACAATAAATAGTTAACCATATGCACATGTTTGTGGGGGGTATTGCACAATTTCATTGATTGCCCACCCCTCCAGATTAGGCGTCACAATATAAAGTGATCTCGCTCACATTTTTATTCCTCACGGACTGACATTCTTTATTTAGCTTGTGAGAAGTCACGATTAGAAAAATTCTGGAGAATAGCGACAATGTCAAATATAGAAATTAAACAACAACCCCCTGGCTCCTTTTATATAAAAGTTCATGAGACAGATAATGTCGCTATTATTGTTAATGATAACGGCCTGAAAGCCGGAACGCGTTTCCCGGATGGTCTGGAATTAATCGAACATATCCCGCAAGGCCATAAAGCTGCACTGGTTGATATTCCCGCACACGGTGAAATCGTCCGTTATGGTGAAGTGATCGGTTACGCGGTGCGTGATATTCCACGCGGTAGCTGGATTGACGAATCACTGGTGGAATTACCAAAAGCGCCACCACTCCACACGCTGCCATTAGCGACCAAAGTGCCGGAACCTTTGCCGCCGCTGGAAGGTTATACCTTTGAAGGTTATCGCAATGCAGACGGCAGTGTCGGTACCAAGAACCTGCTTGGCATCACCACCAGCGTCCATTGCGTTGCTGGCGTGGTGGATTATGTCATCAAAATTATTGAACGTGATTTGCTGCCGCGCTACCCGAATGTTGATGGCGTGGTCGGCCTGAACCACCTTTATGGCTGTGGCGTGGCGATCAACGCCCCTGCAGCGGTGATCCCGATTCGCACCATCCATAATATTTCTCTGAACCCGAACTTTGGCGGCGAAATTATGGTGATTGGCCTGGGTTGCGAAAAATTGCAGCCTGAGCGCCTGCTCGAAGGCACCGACGACGTGCAAGCGATTAACGTTAGCGATGCCAGCATTGTGCGCCTGCAAGACGAACACCACGTCGGTTTTAAATCAATGGTCGACGACATTCTGACGGTCGCTGAGCGCCACTTAGTGAAACTGAACCAGCGCCAGCGCGAAACCTGCCCGGCGTCTGACCTGGTGGTCGGTATGCAGTGCGGCGGTAGCGATGCGTTCTCCGGTGTGACGGCTAACCCGGCAGTAGGTTTTGCCTCTGACTTGTTAGTGCGCTGTGGCGGCACGGTGATGTTCTCTGAAGTCACCGAAGTGCGCGACGCCATTCACCTGTTAACCCCACGCGCCATCAATGAAGAAGTCGGCAAACGCCTGCTTGAAGAGATGGAATGGTACGACAACTATCTCGATATGGGTAAAACCGACCGCAGCGCCAACCCATCACCGGGCAACAAAAAAGGTGGCCTGGCAAACGTAGTGGAAAAAGCGCTCGGTTCCATTGCCAAATCAGGGCAAAGCGCGATTGTTGAAGTGCTTTCTCCAGGGCAACGCCCAACCAAACGCGGCCTCATTTTCGCGGCAACACCGGCCAGTGATTTCGTCTGCGGCACGCAACAGGTCGCATCGGGCATTACGGTGCAAGTGTTCACCACCGGTCGCGGCACACCATACGGCTTGCTTGCGGTTCCGGTGATTAAAATGGCCACCCGTACCGCCCTGGCAAACCGTTGGTACGACTTAATGGATATCAACGCCGGTACTATCGCCACGGGTGAAGCGACCATTGAGGATGTCGGCTGGGAATTGTTCAAATTTATTCTTGATGTCGCGAGTGGACGCAAGAAAACCTTCTCGGATCAGTGGGGGCTGCACAATGCTTTGGCGGTGTTTAACCCAGCGCCGGTGACCTGATTTTTTGAAAAATGGCGGATGACGCCAACGCTTATCCGCCCTACCGATTTTGTAGGTTGGATAAGCGCAGCGCCATCCAACACCAGCCTCATCCCGGCAATTTCTGGCGACAAACCTTCAACACCAACTGCCGCAACCATTGATGCGCGGGGTCGGCTTCCGAACGTGGATGCCACATCAACGACACCGTAATCTCATTGGTTTTCACCGGCAACTCAAAAACAAACAATCTCGCTTCCCCTGAGTTCCCATTCAATCCAGGCTGATTTAACAAAAACGTCGCCGGAACCAACGCCACCAAATCAGACGCTTGCGCCACCGCCAGCGCCGCAGGGAAGCCCGGCACCATCGCCACAATCTTGCGTTCTAAATTAAGCTCAGCCAGCAATACATCCACCGGGCCGGTTCCACGTTCATGGCGGGAAACCACCACATGCCCCAACGCGGCATACTTCGCAGCCGTTATTTCCCCATACTGTTCCAGCGAATGCCCTTTCCTGACCACACCAACAAACTTATCGCGATACAGCGTGGTGAGCCGTATTTCCGGCCCCATCTCACCGAGCACGCCGACCTCAAGGTCAATCAAACCTTCACGCAAATACTTCGCTGTTTTCTCCGGTTTGGGCATAAAACGCAGTTGCACTAAAGGCGCGACAGCAGCAGCCGCGGCAATCAATGCGGCACCAAAAATCTCGATAAACCCGGCGTTAGTCCGCAGAGTAAAACTGCGCTCAAGCGTGGCAAGATTGAGCGCGCTTGAAGACGGGCGCAGTATCGCCCGCGCTTCAAACACCGCATTTTGCGTGCGCTCGCGGATCTCCTCGGCATAAGGTGTCAGCACCATGTTACGCCCGGCGCGCACCAGTAGCGGGTCGCCGGTGGTGGCACGAAGCCGACTTAACGTGCGGCTCATCGCTGAGGCACTTAAGCCCAGACGGCGCGCAGCACTCGCCACACTTCCTTCCGCCAGAAGCACATCTAAAGCAATCAGTAAGTTCAGATCGGGTTCGTTCATAACGTCATAGTAACCAGAGAAGGCGTTTGGTGCAGGTTATTAATGCAAATGCTGCATCTTCCGCCACATCTTAGGCACCGCTATATTTGCGCCATCAACCTGCGAAAGAGAACTTTAACCGATGGCGTTATTTACCGATCAACCCGGCGATGAAGGATTACCAGGTCGCGAGCGCGGCTTAGCAATGGTAGCAGTGATGACTATGGCAGCGATGGTCGTGTTCGACGGCTCGATGATTAACATTGCGCTGCCGCAAATCGCCCGCTCACTTAACGCCTCCGTCGGCGCTACCGTCTGGGTGGCGAACGGCTATTTGTTATCCGCAGCGATGACGCTGGCGATCTTTGCGGCACTTTCCAGCCGTCTTGGGTTCCGTGCCATCTTCACCTTCGGACTCAGCGTTTTTACTCTGGCATCCGTCGGTTGTGCGCTG